>Ga0307486_1000213_pt1 | contig 58338 bp, 48 predicted proteins | sample CBIW02metaG_FD_203663 | JGI IMG/M metagenome (GOLD analysis project Ga0307486, IMG submission 203663) | Sea-ice brine microbial communities from Beaufort Sea near Barrow, Alaska, United States - CBIW 0.2 | ecosystem: Environmental > Aquatic > Marine > Coastal | place: USA: Alaska | collected... | reverse complement strand
GAATCCTATCGAACAAACATGGGCATGGATTAAAAAAAAGCGTAAAGAGTGGCGTTTAGATTGTATTGATACGTTGTTCTTCTTATGGTTCTTTATCTGTGATAGTTGTTAGGTTCGTTGACTATATATGCTAACGAAGTCCTACATACCATAACAAAACGCTTATCTATGTTGTGAAAGGTATTTGCTATATTAAAAGGTAAGGTTATAGGAACGAAAAATGTAGAAAAAAAGCATGCAAAAAAACATTTAAAACAATCAACAATATGATAATAAACGGACGAAATTATGAGCTTATTAGGGAATTTAGTTTCACAAGTGGCGCGCAGTGCTATTGATCCACAAGATGCTCAGCGTAATCCTATCAATCAGCGTATTACTCCGCGTCGTACTGGTGGACTGGGTGATATTTTGGGTGGTGTGCTAACAGGAAGCCGCAATCAACCACGTGATTACAATCCGCAGCAATATGACCGTCAGGCAGATAATGGTTTCGGTCTAGATGATATCTTGGGTGGTCTAGTTGGCAGTAATAGTGGTGGCAGCCAACGTGGCGGTATGAGTTCTGGCGCTGGTGGATTGGGTGATATTCTAGGTAGTGTATTGGGCGGTCAACGTAATAGAAGCGGATCTGGGGGTAAAGGTATGCTAATTGCTGCACTTATGCCTATGGTACTTATCTGGATCCAACGTAATGGAGGCCTAGGTGGTGCGCTATCAAAAATAACAGGTATGGGTCATGACAAGCAAGCACGTTCTTGGATGAGTAATCATGAGCTTAATGATAATCTTGATCCTAATGAGGTCAATCGATTGTTTGATGAACAAGAAATTCAACAAGTAGCAGCGAGTACTGGCGCTAATGAGATGGAAGTGCGTCAAGGTCTCTCTGAGCTGCTGCCTGAGGTTATGAATCAATTGACACCCCATGGCAATTTAGACAATGAAGCCGAAGCCAATCAAGAAATTGATCAAATTATCAGTCAGCTATCTAGCCGTCTTGGTACGCTTAAGTAAGGCACTTGTCTATAAGTTTTGAGGCATAGACATAATAGCTGCAAAAAAGAGCACGTTAATCAACGTGCTCTTTTTTATGGATGGCTGTTTTGTAGACTGTCTGCACTATTGGTCGTTTATAGTTATTTTACTGCTTAATATCCATCTTGCCCTTTAAACAGATATGTTAAAAACAGTGAGCGGTACAGCAGGATCCATAAAATCGTTATATCATGGCTATATAATCAATTTAATGTTACTTCATGACTGTTTCTAATTTAAGAGTATTTTTACTTTGAGGTCTTTTGCTTTGAAGGCAATTTACTTCAAGAATACTTCATTCTATGATATAAATATTTTACAAGGATTTGTCGCTCATGCCATTCAAGCCTATCCCTGCTGCTATCGCTGTCTTAGTTGGTTTGATTATCTGGTTTGTCATTCCTGTACCTGCAGGCGTCACGCCCGACGCGTGGCATATGCTGGCCTTATTTATCGCGACCATAGTTGCCATCATCGGTAAAGTGTTGCCAATTGGCGCGCTTGCCATTATTGCAGTGACGTTAGTAGCGCTCACAGGAGTCACTAACGAGAGTCCAAGAGCAGCCATAAACGATGCGCTATCAAGCTATTCAAGCCCACTGATTTGGCTCATTGGTATCGCGATAATGATTTCACGGGGCTTGATAAAAACCGGTTTGGGTCGCCGTATTGCTTATTATTTCATCTCTATTTTTGGTAAAAAAACCATTGGTGTTGCTTATTCGTTAGCCGCAGCCGAGCTGATGATTGCGCCTATTACGCCCTCTAATACTGCTCGTGGCGGTGGTATTATTCATCCCATTATGAAGTCCATTGCCCAGAGCTTTCATTCAACACCGGAAGAAGGCACCCAGAAAAAGATAGGTCGCTATCTAGCGATGGTCAACTATCACGCCAATCCGATCACCTCAGGCATGTTTATTACCGCCACTGCACCCAATCCCTTAGTGGTTGATTTGGTCAATAAGGCGACAGGTGGTGATCTTCAATTATCATGGACAACATGGGCCGTGGCCATGTTTTTACCGGGGATGCTCTGTCTGATATTAATGCCGCTGGTCATCTATATGATTTATCCACCTGATGTAAAAGTGACACCCGATGCGAAAAATTTTGCTAAGGACAACTTAGCGGAAATGGGCCAGATCAGTACGCAAGAAAAAATCATGCTCGGTGTCTTTGCACTGATGTTACTACTGTGGGCAAATATTCCTGCACTCATCTTTGGTGAACAGTTTAGCGTTGATGCCACCACGACAGCGTTCGTTGGTTTAACCACTTTAATATTAACCGGTGTGTTGACTTGGGAGGATGTGCTCAAAGAAAAATCTGCTTGGGATACTATCATTTGGTTCGGTGCGCTGATTATGATGGCTTCTTATCTCAATAAACTGGGCTTAATCAGCTGGTTCTCCGGTAATATCGAAACTATGATTGGCATGACGGGCGTCGGTTGGGTAGGCGCTGTGGCAATTTTGACCTTAGTCTATCTGTATATCCATTACTTTTTTGCCAGTACCACTGCGCACATCACCGCTTTATTTGCTGCTTTTTATGCGGTAGGTTTGAGTCTAGGCGCGCCGCCGATGTTATACGCGTTGATACTTGCGGCAGCGGGCAATATTATGATGACGCTGACCCATTATGCGACCGGTACCGCGCCAGTTATCTTCAACTCAGGCTATGTGACGTTAGGGGAGTGGTGGGGTATTGGGGCGATAATGAGTGTGGTCAATTTAGTCGTTTGGATAGGAGCTGGGTTGATTTGGTGGAAGCTGCTCGGTTATTATTAATTGCTATTAATGTATGATAATTTTTAAAAAAATTAGAGGAATTTAAGTTAAAAACGCTCATCTAAATTGTCTAATGTATAGTTGAGCGCTTGAAAGCAAATATCAGTATTGAAGCCACGATATTGCAAGAACCGCAGTTGTTTTGCTTTGTCTTTTTGCTCAGTGGGGATGTTGTCACCATATTTTTTAATCCGAGCGCTAACTGCCAGCTTAAGCCAATCCACACCCTCCACTAAGCTATCGCTGCTGTCATCAACAAACTCGCTAAACTCATCAGATTCTGTATTTGCCATGTCAATCAGCTCATCAATATTGCTGGGCATGGCTATTTTTTTGTGATAAAAATCTTGCTTAATACGACCTCGTCCACGACCCTTACGAATGCTTTCACGGATAAGCATTAGTGTCGTTCGATAGTCACTTTGATAGCCTTTGTTTTCAAATTCCTCCAGTAACGCGTCAATCTTGTCGGGAGCTTGCTCTTTATCGAGCAGCCTCTGTTTGAGCTCTGCTTTGCCATATTCACGCCGTGATAAATAATAAAATGCCAACCAACGCAACCGGCTTTCGGCTTTAATAGCATCTACTTCCGCCTGTCGTTGTTCGGGAGTACGCAGGTAAGCTTTCAGCGCAGAGGGCAGGTTATCAGTCTCATTTTCTGAGGACGTTTTAGAATTTGACTCTGGATTTGACTCTAATAATGTCGTCGTAGCACTGGCATTATCACTATCTTGTTCATCATCAATCGCATGCTTTACTTCAGCCAGTATCTCTTTGATACTTTGTGGCTCAGGGGACTGATAGGCAGGCGCATCACTAGGTTCAGCCGTGAAATTAGCGGCAGGATGGAAACGTTTTTTGCGTTTTTTAGCTTTTACTGTAGAGGATTTAGAGATGTTAGGATGAGAAAGTGCCTCATAGACAGTAGAATCATTAATATCGTCAATACTATTAGTATCGGTAGCTTTAGAAGAGCGATATCGTTTGGAATCTAGATATTCTATATTTGATTGAGTAGGGCGTTTATTAGCGTAGTTAGTAGCTTTGGAAGATTTTTTTCGTTTGGAGGTTTTTTGTTTGGAATCAGACGAGCTAGCCGAGTTAGAATCTGACTCGGCTAGGATTTCGGCTAATGTTTTAATCTTCATAACAGTCAATCAATAGTGAATAAAGGATAGATAGTAAACGGCTACTGTACCGGTGCTGCCTCTAGTTCTTTATCCGCTTTTAATTCTTTATTGGTCTTAGTGGTCTCCGGTTCTTTGCTATCCTCGGGCACACCCAGTTTTTCGGCACGGATTTTGGCTTCAATTTCTTCAGCAATGGCAGGATTTTCTTTTAGAAATATCACTGAATTGGCTTTACCTTGACCGATTTTTTCATCGCCGTAGCTATACCATGAACCGGCTTTACCCACTGCGCCTATTTCAACCCCTAGGTCGATGACCTCAGCTAAATGATTGGTTCCTGCGCCATAAGTGATTTCAAATTCTGCCTGACGGAATGGCGGGGCCATTTTATTCTTAATAACTTTAACTCGGGTTTGGTTACCGATGATTTCATCACCATTTTTGACGGCACCAATACGGCGAATATCCATACGTATTGAAGCATAGAATTTGAGCGCATTACCACCAGTGGTGGTCTCTGGGCTACCAAACATGACGCCAATTTTCATACGGATTTGGTTAATAAACACCACCATACAATTAGAGCGCTTGGCGTTACCTGTGATTTTACGCAGGGCTTGGCTCATCAAGCGGGCTTGTAGACCCATATGAGAGTCACCCATTTCGCCTTCAATTTCGGCGCGCGGCGTCAAGGCGGCTACTGAGTCAATCACGATCATATCGACAGCGCCTGAGCGTACCAACATATCCGTGATCTCAAGAGCTTGCTCACCGTTATCGGGCTGGGAGACCAATAGATCATCGGTCTGTACCCCAAGCTTACGGGCATAAACAGGGTCTAACGCGTGCTCAGCATCGATAAAAGCACAGGTACCGCCTTGCTTTTGGCATGCTGCAATCGCCTGCAAAGTCATAGTGGTTTTACCTGAGCTTTCAGGGCCATAAATCTCAACAATACGACCTTTAGGCAAACCGCCAATGCCGAGGGCGATGTCTAAGCCGAGTGAACCGGTTGAGACCACATCTACATCAAGCATGGCCGCATCATCGCCTAGATGCATAATAGTATTTTTGCCAAATTGTTTTTCAATTTGACCCAGCGCAGCTTTAAGTGCTTTGGCTTGGTTGTCGTCCATAATGGAATCCTTGTCATCAATGAGTCATTTGCAAATGTAAATTTATAATAACCTTAGTATTAGATAAAGCTTATTAAATAGTACTTATTAAATGGTAGTTATCTTCGACTGTTTCTACCTTAAAGTATAAGGTAGAAACAGTCATTAAAAAGCTATGAGGTAAGTTGTGGCATAAGTGTTTTAACAGGTTATAGTGAATAGGTGATTCTACTATACAGTAAAATTAAATGATAAGAGGAGTAAAATAAAGTTCGGAATAATCTCGTGTGACACTGGCTTTTTAGTGAGTTAATAGAGGTTTGATTCGTTATTCTCTATTTGATTAGATAAGGTAATTATAACAAAAACCAAGGTCAAAATTAGGGGTAAGCACATACTAAGCGACACTATTTGTCGCATGCAATCTGCTCATCGGGTTTATAAGAAATGCTCAAAGAATTTGTCCCCATCTACTGTTTTAAAACAACAACCAAAGCTATTTGTCAATAAAATTATAAGTTGTCCACAGCAAATAAAGGGTCTTAATTCACCAGTTGTGAAACATAACTGTCATAATAAATTTTTTAAAAAAACTAAAAATAAATTATTATATCTTTGATTGTTATATAAGTCGCTGATTTAATTTACATTATTTATTGTATAAAAAGTAACCGATTTTACCTTACCCTTTAAGCTATCTAGGCGGATACGTGTCAAGCCCCGACTTATCCACAGTGTTATCCACAGTTTATGGGGAGAACTCATGCATCCCTTATATTACCAAGGTTTGCGCCAATGAGTAAAGTTGTCAAAGCCTTGTATAAGGTTGATTTCGCGTCCACTTCCAAGGGTGTTTATTAGTGAAGTAGGACGCAGTAGCTATGTTTCACATATTATAATTTTTTTGAAAGTAATGATAAATTATTGCCAAACCCCTTAAAGTAGAGGTGCTCGCTGGTGGTTATGATCTTTGCTGAAAATAGCAAGTACTCTGTATGTGCTAACCATTCAAAAATTTGGCTAGTATATAAAATAAAGTAAAGGCTACAGAATGAAAGGTATAAAAAAGCGGCTGAACTTGTCGGCCGCTATGTTTAAGTGTTATCAAGAGTCAAAATATAAGCTCTAGTCTTTAATATAGATTAAATCCCAAACGCCATGCCCACGTTCTAAGCCACGACGCTCAAATTTGGTCATTGGGCGAAAGTCGGGGCGCGGGGTAAAGTTACCCTTGCCAGCTTGGTTGCTAAGCCCTGTGAGATCATCTAACACCTCGACCATCCAAAAGGCATAATGCTCCCAATCAGTTGCGGTATGGAACCAGCCGCCTTGTTTAAGGCTGCGAGTAAGGATTTCCATGCGTTCCGGGCTGACAAAACGGCGTTTATAATGACGCTTTTTTTGCCAAGGATCAGGGAAGTACAGTTGGATACGGTCAATATGATTTTCTGGTAGCTGTTTGAGCAGTTGAATCGCATCACCATTTATAATTTTAACGTTCGTCAAATTTTGTGTGCCTGCCATATAGGCGCATTTGCCAATGCCCGGCTCGTGCACTTCGACACCCACAAAATTACGCGTTGGGTCAGCTGCTGCCATCTCAATAAACGAGTCACCAAGGCCAAAACCAATCTCTAAGGTAAGCGGTGCTTCGCACCCATTGGGTGTATCCCCGAACAGCACACGTAGATCATGAATGTCATCGAGATTGCCATCCCCAGAGCTATTATTAACCAAATACTGAGCAAATTCCGGATCGGTAAGCGCTTGCTCGGCATTTTTATTCATATGCGTACGCCGTTTCATAAAGGTATTAACGATGCGAATATGTTTGCTAGGATCAGTTTCTGTGTCAGCACTGGCATCAGCACCAGTTTCTACCTTTATATCTGTAATATTAGCATCAGAAGCGCTAAGCGTTTGGTTGTCCACAGTGTTGACGTTATCGTTGCTATCAGGATGTTGACTCATAAGATTACTAAGGCTTAATAAAGTGAGGAATATGAGCGTATTATAGGTTAAATAATTTCTAGTGTGAATGACTATCACACTTTCGTTTATATAAAGCGCCTAGTATTAGTTTGAGGTATTTTTTGAAAGATCTGGTTTAAGGGTTATCCTATACATCGGTATTAGCGTTATCATATAATAAAAAATGCTCACACATGCTTTCTTTATCTCTTAATTGCCAACAGAGCCTAATACTATGTTATTTATTGAGACGGACTCGCCACCACCATTTTATCAAGAACGGCTAACGTCGGCTAGGCGTAAACAGTTGGATCAATGGTTTATTGGTCATCGCACGCAGTGCTATTATCTCAAGCGTTTTGAGCAGTTTGATAAGCAAGGATATCTATCTCCAAAATGGCATTGGGCCGCGTTCTTTATTACCTTTCCTTGGCTGTTATATCGTAAACGTTATATGGATGCGCTGGTCTATAGCGTGGCTGGCTGGTCATTTATTCAGCTCAATGTTGTTATAACGCTGGTTTTTTTCGAGTTCATCGCAATGTCTTACATTCCGGATGCTTATCAGATGGCCACGCGAATGGGTATTGCGGCGGTGATTTGGCTGTTTTGGTCGTTCATGGTGGCGCGCTGGACCGATGCTTATTATTACCGTATGGCGCGGCGTGAGATAGCTGATGCTATTGATGATCATCCACGCGATGAAGCGGCGCAAAAAGCACACTTAAAACGGGAAGGTGGGGTAAGCTTATACGGTTTAGGACTGGGTTTTGGGTTTTTTGCCTTTGCGCTTATGGTAATCAACGTGCAGTTCTTACCGATTATCGCTAAGCCCAAAGAGAATGAGGTGCTGTTTAATACTTATGATATCGCCAAAACCACGCAAAATAAGGTGGCATTACTCTATCAGCAGACAAGGCAGTGTCCTGTTGACTTGCCACTGGATATCGATGAGCAACAAGTGCGTATCAAAATTTCAACTCAAGCAGTTGGCGCGCCTAAAACAGACTGTGCGGTATTGGCTACCATTCAAAAGGTTAAATTTCCAATACGCTACCTTAATGATCAAACGTTGATGTTTTATCACAATGTTGATGATAATAGCTGGCGCTGTACGAGTTCGCTTAATAAAAAACAAGCGCCTGCATACTGTGTTGACGATTAAATTTTAGGGCCAGGGTCAGGGTTATTATTGTTTTTTGTACTGTCATTTGGCGTATCGTCAACGGGTGTTGCTTGGTTTTTTAGTACTGCATAAAAATCGCTCAAATCCATCTTGCGCGCTTTATCTATATCCTCATCAAATAAACTTTCGAGCTCTGCCATTGCTGACTGTGCGGATTCAATCATTCGCGCTTCATCATCGTAGATGGCTTGTTGGCGTTCAATCAAATCATCGTCATAGTCCCGGAACGTTTGAATGGTTTCGTGCGCTCTTTCAGGCGAGATACCTAATAGTTGCAGAGACTCGCGTGACATATCGAGGGATGACAAATAAGTCTCACGCCAAATATGACGAACACCGACTTCGCGTAGCCGATAATAATGCTGACGATCCCGGGCACGCGCCAGCACAATCAAATCAGGGTAGTTTTTACGGAGGTACTGAGCCGTAGTAATAGAACGCTCTAAATCATCAACTGCAATGATAAATATCCGAGCTTTACTGATACCCGCTGCCCTTAAGATTTCAGGATTTTTGGGGTCGCCATAATAAACTTGGTTACCAAACTTACGGACAAAATCTACTCGATTCGCTGAGCGTTCAATGGCAGTAAATTCGATATTGTGCATTCGTAGTACGCGACCAATAATCTGTCCGACACGCCCAAAACCAGCAATAATTACCGGATGCTCATGATCAGGAATCGTATCATACTCAGGACTGGGTTTACCCTTAGCAAAAAACGGCTCGCCCACTTTTTCTAACAATAAAAAGGCCACTGGTGTCAGCGCCATAGAAATGGTCACAATAAGCGTGAGCATATTTGCCAGCTCAGGACGCAAGACGTTTTGCGCAGTAGCCACACTGAACAGGACAAACGCAAACTCACCGCCTTGGGCCAAAGTGACCCCCAACCGGATACTGGTCGGCCAACGATTGCCTGAGACTTTGGCAATGGCAGTAATCACAGCAAACTTAATAAACATCAAGGCCACCGCGCAGCCTATAATAAATAGCGGTTGTGCTAGGATAAGTTTGACATCGGTAAGCATACCTACCGACATAAAAAACAGACCCAATAGTAACCCTTTGAAGGGTTCAATACTGGCTTCTAGCTCATGACGGTACTCTGAGTCAGCAAGCAATACACCAGTCAAAAATGCCCCCAATGCCATCGACAGACCAATCTGCCCCATCAAGATAGACACACCCATGACAATAAATAATGCCACAGCAGTTAGTAACTCTGTTGCCCCACTTGAGGCAACAAACTTAAAAAATGGCCGGACAACATAGCGGCTAGCAAAAATTAAACCAGCAAAAACAGCAAAAACCTTGCCAAAATAAATCAAATCGTAGCTTTGTTCACGCACCCCAGATAAAAATGGAATAACAGCTAATAGAGGAATAACAGCGATATCTTGGAATAATAAAATAGTAAACGCTTCGCGACCGTGCGTACTGGATAGCTGCTGTTTTTCGGTCAAGATTTGCAAGACGAAAGCGGTAGAGGAGAGTGCTAAGCCGAACCCGACGATAAAGGCCGTATCTAAATGAAAAGAGAAAAATTGATATAAAATTCCCATCAACAGCGTGCCAGTGAGACCAACTTGCAAGCCACCAAGTACAAATATCGAACGGCGCAGCGCCCATAAGCGCGAAGGTTGGAGCTCAAGCCCAATGATAAACAGTAGCATCACTACGCCAAACTCAGAAAAATGTAACAAGCTTTCGGCATCGCCTGCCACATCTAGCGCACTTGGACCTAAGATCAGTCCTGTGATTAGATAGCCTAGAACCGTAGCAATACCGAATCGTTTACCCAGTGGTACAAAAAGCAGTGCCGCACCCAAAAAGATCGTAGCTTGTAGCATTAAGTTTGGTGAGCCGGCAGCGGCAGCGAACATATGAGATCCTCAGCATTTACTATAAACAAGTAATATAAAATCAGTACAACACAACAATAATAAAAAAGCGGTTAAAATAATGGCTATTTTTTACGATAAATCTTCCACACATCATTGTCCGCTAGCGGATTATTGTAAGCATCGTTACGGCGTTTTCGGGGTGTTTGTCGGCTATCGACAATTTTGAAATCAGGCAAAGCATGGACAATCAGTCCGGTACGATAAAAGCGTATGCGCTCAGGCTCTAACAGCGCGCCTTTGTTATCTCGGCAAAACACATAAGCTCGTAAGTCAATAAATTCACGATGCGCGACTAATCGTGCTTCATCGTCGTTGTCGAATACCGCTGCCATTCGCTCAAGCTCTTGCGAGGTATAGTTACCGCACTTGTCCGTCAGTGCGCCAACTGAGCCAAAGCTTTTAGACTCTTTGGCGCGGGTTTTGGTCAGGTGTAAGCGCTGAACATGATAGATAAATTGGGGAATCTCAAGGCTTGCAGGCAGGGGTAGGTGATCAGGCGGTAGATAAGCGGCAGGATAAAAGGCCATGGCGCGTTCAAGCAAATTTTGCCAGCGCTGCTGATAAGCTTGCACTTCGGCTAAATTGCCTTCATAAATGGGCATATCACGGATTTGCCGTAGGATATCAGGCGGGAACTGCTCGTCACGAAAGTGGGTAATATCCTCTTGCAGCGTTGACAGCAATATTTTGGCCTGTTTTTTACCCTCTTTTGAGACAGGGTCGTCGATATAGCCGTCTATAGGGCTGTTAATATCACTGGGGGCAACAAATGGCGCTGAGCGTCTAGACATGGCGGAGTTTCATTAAGTGGTCGTGAATAAATCATTCAAAAGCGTAGTATGCTTATGGTTATATAATTGTTAGGCTAAGTTTTTTACCATCTTTAACATGCTAACACAACGTAATAAAACAGCGTGAGGTTAATTTATTGAAAATTACTATTGGGTCTCCTAAAAATACCCTTCTAAGATTTATCCTTTAAATAAAATATGCTTAAAAATATAACATCCGGTTGCTTGTGGCTTTGATTTTGATTTTGATTTTTATAAGGGTGCTGCTTTCGTTATATCAGGTCATTACACAAACTATTAACGTAATCCCAAATCTCGGACTCGCGCGCGATTCTATGATGACCACCCTCAAAATATTCTACCTCCCAGCTCTTAGGTAAATCGATTAGAGTCTGGCGAGCGGTTGCAACCTCTAAGCTTTCATCGTCTACCTCAATCATTACTTTGGTCATCTGACTATTACTGGTAGGGAAAGGCAAATCCGCCTCGCCTGCGATAGGAGTCCTACCAAAGAGCACGACACTCGGATTGATACACGGGGCAATCAATAATGCTCGCAGTCCGTACTTGTGAGCAAAGTGATTGGCGAACCAGCCACCGAGCGAATGTCCTGCCAGCACCACTCGAGGATACTCACGTAATTTTTGCTGAACCAACGTATCATAAATCTCAAATACGCCTTCAAAGTCCTCGCGGTAATTGACTGTTTGGCAGTACTTCGGTCGGTGCTCTATACAGGTATATTTATTGGTCTCACAGCTTGAATCAAGACCATGAAAGAATAGTAAAAGCGTCTCGTTATTCTCGATAGGTGACATTATAATTTTCTGCTTATGAGTTAGTGTTAAGGTTTTTATGGTCAGTCTGTCGCTACACTTATCAGGCTTATAAACGCAGCAATTGGACAGATACATCAATAGAGTGACTCTTAAATCAGTTTTTGTCGTCTCAATTTAAATTTATTTAATGCGAATGACCTTGATGACCCCCTGCATTTTTGACTGGGCGCGCCGCGATATCACAGACTAAAGAATCGCTATGCGCTGTCACCTGTGGATGTACTGCGCTTTCTACCTGAATAGTGGCATGACTGATGCCTAAATCCTGCAAGCGCTGCTCCAAATCTGCGATAAGCAAGCTGGCTGAGTGAATGCTCATTTCACCATCGACTACCACATGACACGATAGGGCGTGTAAGCCACTGGTGATGCTCCACACATGCAAGTCATGTATTTTTTGTACTTGCTGGTGGTCAATTAAACGCTGCTCAATCGTTTCTAAAGACAAGCCTTTTGGCGTACCTTCCATCAATATATGCACTGAGTCGCGTACCACACGGTATCCGCTAAATAGTATCAGCACAGCAACAATAACTGAGGCTGCCGCATCCGCCCAAAGCCAACCAAAACCAATCATGAGCAACGCGGCAATAATAGCAGCAACTGAACCCATCAAGTCACTTAGTACGTGCAAGTAGGCGCTTTGCATATTTAGGTTGACGGGTTTTTTGGCGTCAGTTTTTTCAGTATTATCCGAGGCTATCTTATCTGTATCTGCGCCATGACTGTGCCCATCTCCCTCATTGCTACTGCGGTGCATCAACCACGCCACCAAAATATTAATCAGCATGCCGATAGTGGCGATGATGAGCATACCTTGAGTGGCAATATCTGGCGGCGAGTTAAAACGTTTGATCGCCTCATAAAATATCATTAGGGCGATCACGATGAGGGTTATACCATTGACACTAGCAACCAAAATCTCAAAGCGTTTATAGCCAAAAGTCTTTTGACGAGTAGCCGCTTTTTCACCAATTTTGAACGCCATTAAAGTAGCGCCAAGTGCCACCGCATCACTGAGCATATGACCCGCATCAGATAATAGAGCCAAGCTACCCGTCAGCCAGCCGCCAATCGCCTCGATAAACATATAGCCGGTAATGATAATAAAGCTAATTAATAAGGTGCGCTGATAGCCCTTAGTATCTTGCGATGAAACGACGTCTTGCGGTGAGGCTGCCTTTATACCACTGTCTCCATGCCCATGCCCATCAGAGGAGAGCTGGCTGTCTGAGTGCTCGTCATTATTAGGGTTAGGATGTGGTTCTTTTGGATTCATGACGACACTCAGAATAATAAAATTGGATTTATTTAGCGTAAACAACTGCTAAACGAATATGAGAAATTTAGCATATCTGATCGTTAGAAGCTGTAACGAGGAAGTAAAAATGACTATGAGTAATTAAACTTAAGTAATTAAACTTGAGTGACACTTACTAGCAACCACTACCAACCAACGGGATCGATATCTAAAGTCAGCTTAAGATACTTAGCACTTGGCATAGTAAGCACCGGTTGCCACCATTGATTTAAAATATGATGTAGCTGACGGCGATCTTTTGCTAATAATAATAGCTGCGAGTGATAACGACTGTTCTTTTTACTCATCGGCGCATCAATGGGCCCAAGCACCGCCAACTTATGAGGTTTCGGTAAGTTTGCAATCGCATCGTTAAGAGCCTGAGTAGTGGCCGCAAGGGTTTTGCCTTCACAGCGTATTAAAGCGGCATGACTATAAGGAGGTAATCCCATCATTTTGCGTTCTTGTAATAACTCGCGTGCGAATGGTAGGTAGCCATCTTTGACCAGTTTGAGTAGTAGCGGATTGTCAGGCTGTAGCGTTTGAATGAGCACGCGTCCAGCTTTGTCACCGCGCCCAGCACGTCCGGCAACTTGAATCATCAGTTGGGCGGTATGTTCAGGTGAGCGAAAGTCAGCGGATAAAAAACCACGATCGGCATTGGGTAAGCAAACCAGTGTCACATTGGGAAAGTGATGGCCTTTTGCAACCATTTGGGTGCCGACCAGTATCGCTGGCGTGCCTTGATTGATGCGCTGGTAAATCTTCTCCCAGCTGTCTTTACGGCGTGTGGTGTCACGGTCAATCTGAATAATAGAATACAGGTCTTTGCTGGTTTGCGGATTGGCAAAGATAGCCTGTAAATTTTCGCTTAACCTTGTGGTTCCCATGCCCTTAGCATCTATATTTTGGCTGCCGCAATCGGGACAAGCGGCAGGTATGTAGGCTTGCCAGTCGCAATGATGGCATTTTAGATAGTTATTCGAATAAGAGCTGCTTTGCGATTGGCTACTATAATGAACGGTTAAATGGGCATCACAGCGCGGGCAATCCGCCTGCCAACCACAAGCGCTGCATAACAAGACGGGTGCGTAGCCCCGTCGGTTTAAAAATATCAACACCTGATCGCCGGCTTCTAACGTTTGCCGAATAGCCCCAATCAGTTTATCCGTCAGCCCCGTATCGTAACGTGCGCCATCGTCTTGTGTTTGTTGATGGGTACTTTGCAGGCGCGCATCGATAAGTTGCATCGTAGCAGGCTTGGCATTGCCAGGACGGGTGCTCAATAAGCACTCAACCAGTTTGCCGTCATCGACCAGCTTTAAGTGTTCAAGGGTAGGAGTTGCGGTACCGAGTACCACGGGAATATTACGCTGTAGTCCGCGGTATAGTGCGACATCAGCGGCATGATAACGTAAGGTGTCTTGTTGCTTATAGGAGGCATCGTGAGCTTCATCGACGATAATCAGTCCTAGATTTGCAAAAGGATAAAGCACTGCTGAGCGCGTGCCGATGATAATCTGCGCATGATCGGTACGGCAATCTTGCCAGCCTTGCATCCGGTAAGTATTGGTCATTCCTGAGTGCAATAGTACAATTTGCGCGGCAAAGCGGCTGGCAAAGCGTGCTCGTGTTTGCGGGGTTAGACCAATTTCCGGCACTAAGATTAGCACTTGCTGACCCGCTTCCAATACTGTTTGCATGGCTTGCAAATAGACTTCAGTCTTGCCGCTACCCGTAATACCGTTTAATAAAAATCCGCTATATTTATTAGCACTATGTGCAGCAACAATGGCTTCAACGGCTTGCTTTTGCTCTGTATTCATATCGAGCGGCATCTTTGCCAAACTGACAGGCATCGGCGCCGTTTTTGGCTCAATATAACGCTCAATCAGACCTTTATCTTCTAGCGTCTTCAAAAACGCCCGCTGCATCCCTTCTAATAATAGTACATCTTCACTAGCACCGCGCTCACCATGCAATTTAAGCATATCGAACTGCTGTTTTTGCTTATTGGCATTAGCACGGAAATCATCGTCACCGACATGCGGCAAAATACGCCAGTGGGTGATGAGTAAATCCAGCGGCTTACCCTGGCGTACTAAGCTCGGTAACATGACCGAAAGCACATCACCAAGTGGGTAATGATAATAGCGTGCTAGCCAATGTGCCAACGCTAACATGTGCTCATCTAAAATAGGCGTATCATCTAAACAGCGATTAATAGGTTTGAGTTTATTATTGGGGACGCTGCTATCCTCTTGAGCGATATGGGCAACCACAATACCAATTAAAGTCTGCCGACCAAATGAGACTTCTACACGGCTGCCAATCTGAGGTAATACAGGCTTAGGCACGCTAATGCTATCTACCGGTACGCTATAGTCAAACACCCGATAAAGGGGGACGGGTAGAGCCACTTGTACCAACATCATTCGCGCTCGCAGCCTTATATTAGAAAACCCATAGGGATAATAAAATTAAGCCCAAATGTCTGTCGTTGGACTAGAGCAATTTGGGCTTAATAGTTTAGATTAAATAGTTTTATATTGAACGGCTATAGACTTGATGTTAATGCTCTATTAGAACTGTTCAAGCTGCTTAAACTATCCAAAGATTCAACTTATTCAATGTATAAAATAGACTCAATTTCAACCACACTGCCTTTAGGCAAGGCAGCTACTTGTACTGCAGCGCGGGCAGGATAAGGCTCGCTTAAGTTTGCCATAAACACTTCATTAAGCGTAGCAAAGTCGCTTAAATCGGTTACAGACACATTAAATTTAACCACGTCCTTCAAGCTACCGCCTGCTGCTTCACAGATAGCTTTAATATTAACAAATACTTGCTTCGCTTGTGCCTCAAAACCCTCTCTTAATTCCATAGTTTCAGGATCAAAGCCAAGCTGTCCTGAGATGTAGACGGTATTACCGACCTTGACAGCTTGTGAATAGGTGCCAACGGCAGCGGGTGCATTATCGGTTTGGATGGTTTGACGGGTCATAATAGATCCTTATTATGTTTGGGATGGTTTAATATGCTAAATTTTTAGCAAGAGAACTCATTATCTTATGGTTGAGTATTTCGTTGTTTTTATAAGCGTGTAATGTTTGAAAGCTTTTTAGTTTTCAACTTAGTAGTTTAAAGCTTACAGTTGGTACAGTCGAATGATATTAGGAAAACCTAACAGCGAGCGCAACTCACGAATGCCTTGTGCTAAGTGATTGCGACTACGGACGATGATATGGACAATAGTATCACTACTACGCACATCGACAGTTTCAACGCCCATATTCAGTTGACGTAAATGATAGATGACTTCACTGATTTGTTCATCACTGAGCGCTACAGAAAGTTTTAAGTAAGCGGGGAAACGTATTTTTCCACCATAATCACCTGACTCACTTTGCTGTATCGCCTTATCATTGCGCCAGCGTAGTTGTATGATTTGATAGGGATTGTCTTTACGAATATCATCAAGCGAAAAGCACTTATGGCGATGGACGACTAAGCCATGACGCGATAGATGACCAACGATAGGATCCCCGTAGATAGGGTGGCAGCAATTGGCAAAATCAAGCTCAACTCCTGCAGCATTCGCAATCAATTGCTGCGGCTGTGCCATCTCATTGCTAAGTTTCTGAGTATGAAGATTGGTCACCTCATCACTAAACAAGCGCGATACCACCAATTGCGGCAGCAAAGTGCCAGAGCTGATTTGCTCAAACAGTGCGTCTTTTTCGAGCAAACCCCGCCATTCAAGTAAGTTTATCCAGTCATTATCTGTTAAGTCATCGAGACTCTTATGATAAGGTTTTAAGGCGCGATCCAAGGCTTGTTTACCATGACGTTGTTTGTCGGCTGCGGATAAATCTTTGAACCAGCGTAAAATCTGTTCACGGGCCTTATTGGTAACCACAAAGCCCAGCCATTCAGCTTTAGGCTCAGAGTTGCTATCTACTTCAATCTCGATCAATTGTCCGTTTGTGACCACAGTGCCAAGCTTAGCATGTTTGCCATCGACGTTCGCCCCGATGGCCACATTACCGATCATAGGCCCAACGGCATAAGCAAAGTCTAGCGCGGTGGCGCCTTGGGGCAGCTCATAAGCGCGGCCTTTCGGGCTATAGCAGAGGATCTTACTAGAATGTAGATAATCCATCAGCTCGTTAATAGTAGAGACCGCTGCCGTAAAGTCAGGACTGTTTTTGTCTAAGTTATCTTCATCGACTAAGTCTTTCATATTGCGCAGCGAGGCTTGAATGACGGATTGGCTGACATCGGAGGCATGCTCTGCACCGATGACCCCTAGTCGTGCGGCCTGTTGCATTTTTGTGGTCAAAATTGTCACTTTAACAAAGTCATTATCACGCTCATAGATGAGGGTGAGCGATTGATTGCCACCCGGCAGTGGACGGCGGATATTGTCTCCAATATGGGCGTCATCAATCTGATATTTTTTAATCAGATAGTAAGCCAGCTTGTCGCAGGCCTCAATATTATCGAGCACAATCTCAAAAGAGTAATGGCGCAGCAACGCGCTAATCTCACCGCGATTACGGAAGAACTGCCGGTAGATAGCCACCTGATTGTCTAACACTTTAACGTGTCCACCAAGCTCTAAATTATTCAATACAATGGTCAGATAACGATGAATGGCTTCTCTTTGGAAATTACGTCCAAGCCCGTGTTGCAGCAGCTTATCAGACAGCTTGTTATACATGTCAGAATCAAGGTTGCGGTAACATAGCACCTCAATATAATCAGCGATATCATTGAGACCCATTAGACGCGCAAACGGCACGTAAAAATCTAACGTCTCTTGGGCGGTAGCGCGCTGTTTTTCGGGACGTACAGCATCAAGTGTGGACATGTTATGCAAGCGGTCAGCAAGCTTGATAATCAATACACGCGGATCAGCAAGTGTGGCGGTCAGGATTTTATGAAAGGTGGCTGCTTTGTTTTGTTGTTTATTATGATGAGAGGATTTCAATTTGGTAACGCCATCGACCAGCCTAGCAACCACCTGACCATAACGCTGCTCAAGCTGGTCATCGCTGACTTCAGTATCCTCGACCGTATCGTGCAAAATCGCCGCAATAATCGTGTCCCGATCTAAGCGAAAGCCGGCTAATATCTCAGCGACCGCAATCGGGTGAGTGATATAAGGCTCCCCTGACTTACGCTTGTCCTTGATGTGCGCAATATCACCAAACTTACAGGCATCAATAATATCGAGACGTTCAGAAGCATTTAGATAGCCTACCGAGCGTAGCAAGTTATATTGAGCGTCATCAACCATATGATGACTGAGTTTGGGCAAGGTTTGGCTCATAGAGTGGCTATCCTATTTTTCGTTACCTATCTGCTTATTGTTTATCTGATAGTTATTGATATTTAATTTATAGTTATTGATATTTGAATAATTATCACGTCTCTAACCAATATGTAATGGCTGTTGACTTAAATGAGGGCTAAATCAATACTAACCCAAGATAAAAAAGAGTCAGTAAACCACCCTCTAATTAATCGCAAATTGAACTCAATGTCAACTGTTAAGCAAACAGATTATGCAAAAATTCAAAATAGTTACCTAGAATAGTATGACTTCTAGGGGGAAGGTTAATTAAAATTAAGAAGCTATTGCTATAAACAGCAAAAACCACAGCATTACACTGTGGCTTTCTCTTAAAGATTTAATCTGAGCTGTATTTTAATAAGCTAAAAGTAGCTTTATATCCTAAAAGCCGTGATCACCTGACAAGGCTAAGTCTAGTGAGCTAGTAGCAAAGTTATGCTCCGGCTGATTTAGAATATCGCGGGTTATTTTGCCAGCGGCAATCTCGCGTAGCGCCAATACCGTAGGCTTGTCGTTATCGACCTCAACCAACGGCTCAGCGATACCTTTGGCCAACTGACGGGCGCGTTTACTGGCGACCAACACCAGCTCAAAGCGATTATCAACATTATCCAAACAATCTTCAATCGTCACTCGTGCCATAGATAGCTACCTCGGTTGTTTTTATCAGTGGCGAATATTGACCGCACCCTAATAAAAATAGTATTAATAATATAAAAGTGTATAAGTAGAAATAACCAACCATTATAGCATTTTTTTGTTCAAGCGCGCAGTTGCTTTTTCATCCTTTAATTTGCCCAAGTGGGACGATGTCCAATTTTACTGACTTGCCTAGTTATTTGTTTAATCGTCTGATTTATTATTGAGTAAGGTAGTAATAGTGCGATGATAGCGCTGCTGTTGGCGCTTTATCGTTTGTCTGTTTGCGACAATAATAGCTTTTAGCTCAGTCAGTGCGACTTCAAAGCTGTCATTGATAACAACAAAGTCAGCATGGACGTACTGTGCCATTTCTGTGACCGCCCCGGCTAAGCGTTGTTCAATAACTTCTGCACTGTCTTGAGCGCGACTGGATAGACGTTGACGTAAGGTTGAAATACTTGGCGGCAATATAAAAATCATGGTGGCCTCAGTGAATATCTTTTTGACTTGTAAAGCGCCTTGCCAATCAATCTCCAAAATCACATCGACGCCCGCGTCTAACTGAGCGCGTACGCTCTGTTCTGAAGTACCATAGTAATTGCCAAAAACTTCGGCGTGCTCCAAAAACTTAGACTCACCGATAGCGGTAACAAAGGACTCCACTTCGGTAAAATGATAATCATGACCGTCAATCTCACCGGGGCGAGGGGGGCGAGTGGTGTGAGAGACACTCACTGTCAAGTCATTGGTGGTGGCTAGTAACTGCTTCACCAGTGAGGTCTTGCCTGTGCCGGAGGCGGCGGTAACAATAAACAATGAACCTGTCATACAGTATGTCCTGATGATGTTGTAGTCTACCCAAAATAAGACCGCTACGGTGTCAACCTTGCCAACCATACTCATGTATCGCTTGCGTTTGGTTTCCCTATACCGATATTAAGATAAATTGACTGTATAAAAATGAAAATAAACGAAGTTAAAAGATAAGAAATAGCTTACAAACTGAGCGTTAAAAAGTCGTCCATCAAAAATAAGCTGGTAAAAAAAGAAAATGCCATCACTTAGAAGGTTAGAAATAACGAATAACTCACAATGTCCGCGCTTTTGGGTCCTTATAAGACTGGAGCACTGGCTTTTTAAAAAGCAGTAACCGCTATTTTAAGGGCAATAAAAGCAAATTATGTTAAAGTAGGGTATTTCTTTTTAACCTAAATTATCCAATGATAGGCCGCCTTATGCAAATTTATCTTGCCAATCCCCGTGGATTTTGTGCTGGTGTGGATCGCGCGATTGCGATAGTCAATCAAGCTTTAACACGTTTTGAGCCCCCCATCTATGTTCGTCATGAAGTGGTACATAATAAGTTTGTGGTCTCAGACTTAGCCAATCGCGGGGCCGTGTTCGTCGAGGAGCTTGATGAAGTGCCTGATGGCTCGATTGTTATTTTCTCCGCGCATGGGGTTTCAAAAGCAGTTGAAGATGAAGCCACACGCCGCGATCTTACTGTGTTTGATGCCACCTGTCCTTTGGTTACTAAAGTGCATATGGAAGTGGCAAAATTTGCCCATGATGGCATGGATGCGGTGCTGATTGGTCATGCGGGTCATCCTGAAGTTGAGGGCACGATGGGGCGCTTTAGTCGGCGTCATGGTGGACAAATCCACTTGGTCGAAGATGAAGCCGATGTTTCTGATCTTACGGTGCAAGATGGGGAACGCTTAGCATTTGTGACTCAAACGACCTTATCTATGGATGATACGGCGCGGGTTATTGATGCGTTACGTGTTAAATTCCCAAGCATCCAAGGGCCACGCAAAGACGACATCTGTTATGCCACCCAAAACCGCCAAGATGCGGTCAAAGACTTAGCAGGCCGCTGCGAAGTCGTTCTAGTCGTTGGTTCCCCAAACTCATCAAACTCTAACCGTCTGCGTGAGCTGGCAGAGCGTATGAACTGTCAAGCTTATCTGATTGATAACGCCAGCGAAATGGACAGTAGCTGGTTCGATGGCGTGCAGAGTGTGGGTGTCACTGCTGGTGCTTCAGCGCCTGAAGTACTTATTCAAGAGGTGCTGCAGCAGCTACAGGACTGGGGTGGTCAATTGCCCAATGAGTTGGCAGGAATTGAAGAAAATGTTACTTTTAGTTTGCCTAAAGCCTTGCGTATTCCAATCACCGAAGTTGGAAAAATGATGAGCGAACCTCAAAATTAACCCTCAAAAAGAAGATACAATGAAAAAATCAAAGGCAAGATTTGTATTGGCAGAGGCTGATGTTGATGAGACCAACAAGCAGCTGAAGATAAATATGTTTGTTACTGCAGTAGTTGTATTTCTGCTTGGTATAAATTCAATACATTTTATCAGAGAAAAAAGTCTTTTTTATGGTGCATTAGTCGCAATTATGATCTTTTTACTGTTCTTTATTATTAAGAGTCGTAAACTTCTTAAATTAAGAAAACAAGCGCTTACTAATCAAATATAGAAGCAAGCCAAACCTTAAGTAGTCTATCAACCACATAAATTCTCATGAAAAAGAATGTTGGTGCTAAATATTATCAATAAAAAAAGTTAAGGATAACGATGTCAGCTTATTATCACTGTATTGAACGCGAACAGCAAGCAGACGGTGTCTGTGTGGCGCATTATCAGCCTACCGAACATGCTCAAGGGGCGTGGAACGAACACGAACAGCATATGGCCCCAGCGACTGGGGTTCTTACCCGTGAGCTGAGCCAGTTTGCGCCGCAAGAGAACATGCGTATTGCCCGTATTAGCCTCGATATCTTAGGGCTGATACCGCTTGATGATTTCATCATCACTACGCGCTGTCTTCGCCCAGGTAAGACTATTGAGCTGATTGAATCAGTGATGAGCAGTCGGGGTCGCGATTGTATTATTGCTCGCGCTTGGCGGCTATTAACTCAAGACACTAGCGCCATTGCAGGGCTTGAAGATAATGCAGCAGCGCATCAGCCTAATGAGTTGCCCGTTTGGGAAGACATGAAAGGCTGGCCGGGCGGCTTTATCAAAAGTGTGCGTCTAGTCGCTGAAGCAGACCGTCGTCCTGGCAAAGGGATGGTATGGATAACCACCGATGTCGAGATGGTAGCGGGCGAGCCAACGGATGACTTAGTGCATCTCTTAGGTATGGTTGATACCGCCAATGGTGTGGTGCCAAGGCTGGGGCTAGGATTGGCAGAGGCAGGTTGGATGTTCCCTAATACGGACTTACAAATCCATATGCACCGCTCGCCACAAGGTCGCTGGCTGGGCATTGAAGCGGTACAACAGTATGGCGCTGATGGGATAGGCGTGACCAGTGCGATATTGCACGATGAGCATGGCCCCTTTGGTCGCAGTGAACAAATTCTCACTATCCGTCCGATGCCGCGTTAATTCTACCATCATCAAGGATAAATGGCGGACAGATACCGCAATAATGATAACAAAGACCACTTAAACCACATTTAAAACACGAGGGGCGCTTGAATTTTTTTTCAGCGCCCCTATTTGTATAACCAGTGTGGCTGTATTTAATCTTAAGAATTGTGTTTATAGCTGTGTTTACTATTGTATCGCTGATCCAATTTAAAAACGATACAGTGCTGCTGGTATGAATTTTTTGCAGCCTCTGTCACGCTTGCGAACAGCCAGCAAGAAAAATTTATAGCAGTAGCACATTGCTATGAACGTATCTCTTCTGTTTTGAACTGGCTAAAGACAGCTTTAGCTTGAATACTGCTACTTGATAATAAATTTTATATAAAATTTAAAGGAGTTTTTATGAGTGAGTCGACCCCAATTAATGGTATGAATCCAGAATTAAAAAAACACACGTTTGAAGCGGAAGTGGCCCAATTATTACATTTGGTGACCCATTCGCTTTATTCCAATGCCGATATCTTTGTCCGTGAGTTAGTCTCAAACGCTTCTGACGCTTGTGATAAATTGCGTTTTGAAGCCACCAATGATGATACTCTGTATGAAGATGACGGCGAGTTGCGTATACGTATTGCCATTGATGAAGCTGCCAAAACCATTACCTTTATCGATAACGGTATTGGTATGAATGAAGCCGATGCCATTGAGAATTTAGGTACGATTGCCAAATCAGGCACCAAAGCCTTTTTGGACAAATTATCTGAATCACAAAAACAAGACGGTCAGCTGATTGGTCAGTTTGGGGTGGGTTTTTATTCAGGCTTTATCGTCTCTGATACCATCAGTGTTGAATCACGCAAGGCAGGCGATGCAGCAGACAATGGCGTGCGTTGGGTATCCGATGGCACAGGCGTCTTTACTATTGAAACTATCGATAAAGCGACGCGTGGCACAACCATCACCCTGCATCTTAAAGAAGAATATTCTGAAGGCGAAGACAGCTATTTAGATCGCAGCAGAATTAAAAGTTTGGTTAATAAGTACTCAGACCATATCAGTTTGCCCATTCAGATGCGTAAAGAAATTTGGCAAGAAGATGTAAAAGAGAATGAGGACGATGGGGCTGATGAAAGTGCACCAGCTGGTGGTGAGATGGTACTAACCGATGAGTGGGAAACCATCAATAAGGCCAGTGCTTTATGGACGCGCTCAGCTTCTGAGATTGACGATGAAGAATATATCGATTTCTATAAAAACATCACTTATGACATGGATGAGCCGCTGACTTGGACGCATAACCGGGTCGAAGGTCGCGTACAATATACCCAGATGCTGTATATTCCTAAAACAGCACCGGTCGATTTATATACTCGTGAGCAGCAGCATGGCTTAAAGCTTTATATCAAACGTGTTTTCATTATGGATGATGCTGAGCAATTGCTTCCGATGTACCTACGTTTTGTCAAAGGGGTTATTGATTCAGCAGATTTGCCACTTAACGTCAGTCGCGAAATCTTACAAGAGTCGCGCGATGTGAAGGCAATTCGCGATGGTAATGCCCGTCGTATTTTGACGATGCTGGCAAGCCTTGCCAATAGCGAAGACAGCGTCAAGCAAGAAAAATTCGCCCAGTTCTATGCTGAATTTGGTGATGTCATTAAAGAAGGGGTTGGCGAAGATACGGGTAATCAAGAACGTATTGCCAAGTTATTACGCTATGCAACCAGTACTCAAAATGGTCTAGAGACCAGCTTTGAAGACTATAAAGCGCGTATGAAAGAGGGTCAAAAATCCATTTACTATCTGACCGCCGACAACCTTGTTGCTGCTAAAAATAGCCCACAGTTGGAGCTATTTAAGAAAAAAGGCATCGAAGTGATCTTTATGACCGGCCGTGTCGATGAATGGGCGATGAACTTCTTAACTGAGTTTGATGGCACACCGTTCCAGAACATTGCTAAGGGCGCGGTTGATTTAGGCGATTTGCAAGATGACGCTGAAAAGGCCGAAGCAGAAAAAGCACAAGAAACGCTTAAACCAGTGGTTGATAAGCTAAAAGCAGCATTAGGCGAACGCGCCAAAGACGTTAAAGTCTCAACGCGGTTAGTGGATAGTCCTGCGTGTTTAGTGGTTGGTGAAGGTGAGCTGTCACCGCAGATGATTCAGATGCTTAAGCAAATGGGACAGGAAGTACCAGAAAGTAAGCCCACGCTTGAAATTAACCCTGAGCATCCCTTGATTCAAAAGCTGGAAAGTAGCGCTGATTTCAACGACCTAGCACAAGTAATCTTTGATCAAGCGTTATTGGCAGACGGTGGCCAGCTTGAAGACCCAGCTGCTTATCTAAAACGTGTTAATGAGTTATTAATGAGATAGTGTGTATTGAAAAAGCTATTTGAAGACGAGCAGTAAAAATTCGTTTTAATAATAAAAGAGGTCTTACATTAAGGCCTCTTTTTTATGGACGTTCATTAAGTTCAACAGTTTTTTGGCTTGGTTTTAGCTCGTTTTGGCACATTAAAGTCAGCTAAGGTTTTGACCACAATGTAATGATGTTTTTATAGCAATTTTTTGGGATAACTTCCCATAATAATCTCTAATAATAATGTGAGTTTTTACAAATTAGCCTTATCGTCTTGACTGACAATCCGTTACAATCGCGATAGATTAGCAGGCTAAACTAGTTGGCTGTGCTTCTCGCTACTTCTTCATTTCGCTTGACTGGATAGAGGTCTAAATCTTTGTCACTTTCGTCACTTAAAACCATTTCTCTTCAGCGCTTTTCGCTTAATTTCGCTGCCAACATCATTGCCGCTCTATGGATGTTGGTAGGGTCAACGCGCGCGTTCTCTTGGGTTAAACCAACCTTTATACAGTTTGCATTATTTGCACTATTGGCACTAGGTAGTAACGTGCTGTTTTCTTGGTTGGCAGCCGAAAATGGTAGCGTATTTAATGAGCAAGGAATGGTCAGCTATTTAATCTGGCCGATGATGATCCTATTAAGCGGTATCATCCTTGCACGGCGCTCTGGCAATCAAACACTGGTATTTGTACCCGTAGTACTGTGGTTGGTTGCCGATACGCTATCAGCGCTACTACAAAGCTTGGTGCAGCTTTTGGGCAGTTATGGCTGGCTGCCAGACTGGAGCTACTCATTCTTACCAATATTATTCCTAATACTGTTTTTATGGCAAACGCTGGCGTTGTTATGGGTCTTTTCTCGTCGTCTGCGTATTCCGTGGTGGGAGCGGATTATTGTATTGGTAGGGGCCGTGGCGCTACTGACTATGTGGCAACGTAATGTCGCCGACCAACCTATCTTTAAGCAAATCCCCGTACAACCCGTACTAGCAGAAGCGGCATTATACGAGCAGCCACGCCTGTTGCAGCAAGCTTTAGACAGCATTAACCCAAGTGTATCTGGCAAGACTGACTGGTACTTTATGGGTGTGGCAGGGTTTTCAGACCAGAACGTGTTTCGCTCAGAGATTAATAAGGTGCGTCAGTTGTTTGATGTGCGTTTTGGCACCAGTGGCAATTCGCTCGCTTTGATTAATAATACTTACAGCTGGCTAGATGAACCAATTGCCAGCAAAACCAGTATTTTGCGGGGGCTAAAAAGAATTGGCCAGCAGATGAATACGGATGAAGATGTGTTATTGCTGACGCTATCCTCTCACGGTAATGAAGACATTATCCAATTGGAAAATCCGCCTCTTGAGATGGATAACTTAGAAGCGGAATGGTTACGTGAGGCATTAGACGCTTCGGGTATTCGCTGGCGAGTCATTGTCGTATCGGCCTGTTATTCAGGCTCATTTATTGATGAGCTGGCCTCACCAACCACCGTCGTTATCACGGCTTCAGCAGCTGATAAAATGTCATTTGGTTGTACCAATACCGCAGAGATGACTTATTTTGGTCAAGCATTTTTTGCTGAAAGTTTGCGTGAGAATACTAGCTTTGCGGCCGCTTTTAAAGACGCCAGCTTGCGAGTCAGTGAGCGCGAAGGCTTTATGGGCTTTGAGCCCTCTGAGCCGCAAATGGTCGTCGGCAGTCTGATGGAGACCGCGCTACCAGCGTTTGAACAAGTATTGTTCGATAACTCGCGTCCCTCTGTAGCGAACATCACTAGGAGCAATGAGGTCGGTAGCGATACAATAAACATTGTTTCTGAGACAACGTCCGATATAGCAGTAGCACGTTGATATAAACGACTCTCTTTTGTTTTGAACTGACTATAGCATCAGCTTAGCACTGTTTGAACAAAGACCTATATAAAGCCAACGATGCAAACCCTTATAGTTTGTATACTAGTCATCATAATTATTATAAAGAACAGGGTGGCCTCGCTAAGTCAGATAGCGACTCAGATAGTGACTCAAATAGTGACATAGTTACCTTAAACTTTATAATTATGATGTGGTTTGTAATATTGATTATTTATTAAATAGCAAAAGGAAGGGACGTCAACCATGAATCATTATTATGCTCATAGTCTACCGACTAGCTCAAAGCTAACGCAAAAAAGCGTTAATCGTTGCTTCGATGGTGAGCAACATTATTATAGTCATGATTCGGAGGCAACCAAGACCTCCATGACTTTTAGTATCTATTTACCTGATGAGGCGCTGGCAGGTCATAGTTGTCCGGCGATTTTGTATCTATCAGGCCTCACTTGTAATGCGGATAACGTGACTCATAAGGCGCATTTTCAACAAAAATGTAGCGAGCTTGGCATTATATTTATTGCCCCAGATACCTCTCCTCGCAGTGATGCAGATGCAGGTGTTGAAGTTCCCAATGATGAGCGTTATTTTGTCGGACAAGGGGCAAGCTATTATGTCGATGCGACCTGTACGCCGTGGTCGGACAATTTTAATATGCAAACCTACATCGTCGATGAGCTGTATGATTTGCTGCGTGCTGAGTTTGCGATTAATAGCATTGGTGTCATGGGGCACTCAATGGGTGGTCATGGCGCGCTCCTATTAGGTTTTAAATTTCCCAGTAAGTTTGTCAGTGTCTCAGCGCTATCCCCTGTATGTTCGGCTAGTGAGTCAGCATGGGGGCAGGCGGCCTACAGCGAATACTTTGGCGATGATAAAGCTTTGTGGAGCCAGTCCGATGCGTCGCATATGATTGAGGCAGTGGGACGTCAGTATTCAACTATCTTGGTTGACCAAGGGGCAGCAGACAACTTCTTAGCAGATGGGCAACTGCAAACGCCTAAGCTACAACAGGCTTGCGAAAAAGCAAAACAACCCTTGACGCTACGTTATCAAGCCGGTCATGACCATAGCTATTACTTTATTCAGACCGTAATTAACGATCATATCGAACATCACTGGCGCATGGTACAAATGAGCTAAACTTTGGCTGTACCAAATCAATAGAGTTTTATCTTATATAGAAAGAAGTAGACAGCAAGGCATATAAACGCTTTAAAGGTAGATTGTTATGACAAATTCTCAGGCATTATCAATAACGGACCGCTTAGACACCAAATTAGCTACCAAGTTAGACACCAAACAGAATCAGCAACAAACTGCTCAATCGTCGCTTGCTATAATGCAGGCCGGCATAGATACAGCGCTACAAAAAAAGCAACAAGCCAAGATTAACCCGTCAATTAGCGACCAGTCAGATTCTGTTCAATCAAAGGCTATCAAATCAGCAGATATGGCAAACAATAGGGCACTCGATGCGTCTGGAATTTCACGAGTGATAGAGATGGCGTGGGAAGATAGAACCCCATTTTCTGCGATAGAGCACAGTTATGGATTAAATGAAGCCGATGTCATTACCTTAATGCGTCAGCAGCTAAAACCCTCTTCTTTTCGGTTGTGGCGTCAGCGGGTGACGGGTCGTGCTACTAAGCATCAAGCGAAACGCACATTTATGGTTGGCCGTGCCTATTGTAAAACTCAGTATAAGCCACGATAGTAATATTATTGGTTTATCCAATAATTTAATAGTAAATTTTCAATAGCGAATTCTTAATATTGAGGTATAGCGCCTCATACTAGTAACTTGTGATGCAAAATACTCAGCGTTTGCCATATGTTACAATAATGCCATCTGAAGCTTTTTTTGCACTTTTATTGATATTTTAAGCAAACTTTAACTAGGTAGCTCAATTATGATTTGTCCTTCTAAGCAATATCTAATTGCCCCCTCTATTCTATCTGCTGACTTTGCGCGCCTAGGCGAGGAAGTTGAGCGGGTATTGGCCTCCGGTGCTGACGTGATTCATTTTGATGTGATGGACAATCACTATGTACCGAATCTCACCTTTGGTAGTATGATATGTAAGGCCCTGCGCGATTACGGCATAGATGCTCCTATTGACGTGCATTTGATGGTGTCCCCAGTGGACGGCATGATAGAGCAATTCTTAGAAGCAGGGGCTAGCATCATTACCTTCCATCCAGAAGCCAGTGGGCATGTCGATCGCTCGCTACAACTGATTAAAGATGGCGGTGCGAAATGTGGTTTGGTATTCAATCCTGCTACGCCGCTCCATTATCTAGATTATGTGATGGACAAAGTTGACCAAATCTTATTGATGAGTGTGAACCCTGGATTTGGTGGCCAATCATTTATTGACAGTACCTTAGATAAAGTACGTGAAGTCCGTAAGCTTATCGACGACAGTGGCCGCAACATCAGATTAGAGGTGGATGGTGGTATCAAAGCCAATAACATCCGCGCTATTGCCGAATCTGGCGCTGATATGTTCGTGGCTGGCTCTGCTATTTTTAATCAACAGGACTATAGCGCTGCTATTACCGCCATGCGCGAAGAGTTAGCATTAGCAAGTAGCAGCAAATAACGTTTTGATCTAAAATTAAAAACTAGGTTAAAAGTCTCAGTCTACTCGAAGTTATAGCTATAAAGAGGTGAAATATGGATACGCAAAAATCGTTTGCCCCGTCAGCACCGCCCAATCAAGTACTGGGCGATAGCTATGATCACGATGATAGCCAAGACAGTCAGCAACCCCATCAAAGTGAAAAACGCAGCTTGGTTCCAAAAGGCATTACCATTGGCATGGCAGTCTTTGCGTTAATCCTCAGCCTAGCTGGTTATGGCTTTCGCTTAATGGTCGGTGATGATGTCGGAGAAGTGCTACAGCATGCTGCGGTGGTAGTACCCGCATTTATGCTCGGTATTCCGCTGTTTTTTTGGCTGGGTTCGCGCGTGCTTAATAAGGTTAAAGGCATGCATATTGAGAGCTGGAATGCGATTAGTTTGGGCTACCTAACGTCTTGTATTTCGATGTTATGGTTAATGGGTACTTATAGCTAAGCGTTCTGTCTTACTACTTATAGATGCTGATATCACTTTTAATCAATAATTTCATTAGATAACAATTATTCTAAATAAACCTCTCTTTTCATCAATAAGTCACACCTTTCAATCGTGACTGGATCCTTGCATGCAAACATCACCTACCAAAATCACCGATATTATTTTTCCCAAAAATATTCCAAACGGTTTAATCATTGCCCTAATCATCGGCTGTCTGTTATTAGGATTGGCATCGCTACGCAATGGTACTGGTTTACAAGGCTGGCTTAATGTTATCGAAAATTGGCTGTTAATGCTGTTGATATTGCCGACAGCGACTGCAACCGTTGCGCTACCGTTTAAATACCGCGATCCTACCTTTGAGCTAAAGCTAGCATATTATATGGGTATGTTTGTGGCCTTGCTATTCACGATAGGTAAGTTGCGCTATTGGCATTGAGATTGTCGCTATTGGCGCTGATGCATCTACTGTTATCGCGCAGTTAATAGGCACTCATCCATAAGACTTATATGATTCCCCTTGAATTTTGGACGTAAAGCATCCATTGTATGAGTATGATATATTTGCCCGTGTTGGTGCGCTGATAGCTTTGTTAGAGTAGAGTCTCTGCGTAACTATAAAACGGGATAATGAGGAAAACGCCAAATGCCATATGATATTGATAATGAGATAGAAGTGGATATTGACAGTACCGACCAGTTTGCCGGACTTGCCAAAGAGACCACCCTTGAGCTAGTAGAAGCAGATAATGGCAGGTTGTTATTACGTGACGCTGAGAATGATGAAGAGCCACTGATGACTATTGATTTTTCTGACAAGCTCAAAGAATTGCTTGGTAGCGATACTCAGCCAATCGGTCAGCACATGATTCATGCAGCCATTCAGGTCATTATGCAAAAGCAAATGAGCCAGTGGCATGCCCATGTTTATGACAAAGAACCAACGCACTACAGCTAATATGAATGAGATTTTTCCCATTCGAACTAATAGCAATGTGAATTAATAACAGTGTGTGCTAATAACATCGATAGTCAGTTAGAATGATAGCCAGTCAGAATCAGTTATTAACGATTAAAACAGCAGACAATAAAAAAGGGTTTATCAATTGATAAACCCTTTTTTTTGTTTAACACCAAATAACTCTAGTGAAAAACGACACTCTAATAATAGTTATCCGTAAATAAATATTATTTAATTTTTGCTTCTTTAAACATCACGTGCTGGCGAATTTTTGGATCAAACTTTTTGATTTCCATTTTGCCAGGCATCGTGCGCTTGTTTTTGGTAGTGGTGTAATAATACCCAGTACCAGCAGTTGATACCAACTTGATTTTATCTCTCATGATAGTTTTCCTTTAAATGATAGCGTGCAAGCACTAAGCTTAAACTTTTTGACCTTGTGCGCGCAAATCTGCTAACACTTTATCGATACCCAGTTTGTCAATGATGCGCATACCTTTAGTAGATATACGTAGACGCACAAAACGATTTTCAGATTCTACCCAAAAACGATGGCGATGAAGGTTTGGTAGAAAGCGACGACGGGTTTTGTTGTTTGCGTGCGAAACATTATTACCCACCATAGGGCGCTTTCCAGTCACTTGGCAAACTCTAGACATGGCGAACTCCTGATCTATGAAGTATGAGTCATTCTCATACCAGTCTGGGCAAGTTGCGCGCATTTGCGGCATGGACACAGCAAGCGGCATCATTGCACCAAACAAAACTATATGAAGGTTGAGCTGGTATTTCTGTCATCTAAAGGCAAATAACAGGCATACCAATTCAGAAAATTTTAAAGCCGACATTTATACCATGAAATCAATAAATACTCAAACTATTTTATGATAATTGTCGTCATGTAAGCCAGCTATTATACCCTGAATTTCACGTGCTATGTTATTGATTACTTAATGCAAAGTTTTAATTTTTAGTTGTAAGTTATAACAAAAGTCAGTAAAGTTACTGTTATAAATTTCATACAAACTGTTAATATAACCAACCTTACTGTAAATCTATGTATCGTTGCCTTTCTTTAAGATATTTTTCTAAAAATAATGCAACGATTTATGCTTTTTTGCTTAATCAGAATCTTGCCGATGCGGAGTTCGAAATATGTCCTATAGCTCACTACCCCTTACTTCTAAGTTATTTCAACTTACCTCTTTAACTTGCGCGCTTGCATTAGCAGGTTGTGGTGGTGGAGATGGGGTAGATTCTATTGCACTAGTGCCTGACACGGGTCCACAGCCAGGTACGGGGAACGGTGACGGAGAAACACCAGGTGGTGGAGAGACGCCAGGAGTTGAGCAGCCCGATTTTAATTTGCAAGAGCTGACAGTAAGTCCCCCTAACGTTATGCTATCAGATGAGCCTTCCATATTTACTGTTACAGTAAAGGCCGTTGCCACGGCTGATTTTTCTAGTATAAAGGGTCAAAGTGTTCAATTAAAAATTATGTCATCGGGCGAGAATGATGGTGCGTTGACTATTGAAGGCAGCTCAACACAGACCACTAACGAAGTTGGTGAGGCCGTTTATAATATTAAGCTCAATCCGCAAGCAGTAAAAAATGAAGCAGAATTATTGACAAACGGCTTTAAGTTCCAAGCCTCTGCTACTAAGAGTGATAACGTCGTGATAACACAGGACGGGCAAGTTCGTTTTTATAAGGAAGGTAATGATGATGGTTCATCAACTATAGAAAGTCAAGTTGAGTTAGACACCAAACTGGCGTCAACCACATTATCTAGTAATGCGCTAAATGTTTATGGTGACAAAGCCAAGCTTACTATTATCGCCATCAATGAAAAAGGTGTCCGTGCCAAAAATGTCACCACAAAATTGACTCTCGTACCTGTAAAAGGCGTCTCTATCACCGGTGGTAACAGTAAAAAAACGGATATTGATGGTGTGGTTAGTTTCGATATCATTATAGATTCTAACCTATCAAAAGATGAGAAAGACACGCTTCTACGAGGTATCACGTACTATATTAATGTCGTAGAAGAAACAGGCGCGACAAAACAAGAAGTTAGAATGCTACCTGTCGCATTACCCGAATCTGATTACGAATTAAAAATCACGGGTAATACGGGTAATCTAAATGCTTATGGCGGTGAAAAAGGTGGTAAGCAGCAACTAATTATCAAGGCGAGCGCTAAAAATACAAAAGTACCGACCGTTATCGGCGGTGCAACGGCTACCATTACTCTTAATAATAATATCGAGGGCGTTACATTAAGCCGTAGAGTGCTGACTCTTGATGAAAATGGTCAAGCCACAGTAGACTTAGCCATAGCGGAAGGTCTAAGTGTTGCTGATCGTAAAAAACTTAGAGATGATGGTATCAGCTATACCGTAACTTTGTCTGAGCCCAATCGTTCTACCACAACACAAACCTTTAAAAGCTCAGTCTATATTCCAACGCAGCAATATAAAATCAATTTTAGCCCTACCGCTAATGATAAAAAAATACTATACAGCTCAGGTGGTGAAGCCAGCTTTACTTTCCGCGTTAATGATAAAAGCGGCGGTACTGTTAGTGATCAAGCGGTAACAGTAGAGTTACCAATTGACTTGGTTACCGCTGGTTTATTAACACTGAACGGTCAATCTGAGCAGACTACCGATAATAAGGGTGAGGTCAGTTTCACTGTTAAAATACCTGAGAATTTGTCAGAAGGTCAAAAGAAACAATTAGAAGATGCGCTCAGCTTTGCTCTGATTGCAAAAATTAAAGAGCCTTTAGGAATAACCAGTGAAGCCAGCAGTGCCCGTATTCGCATTGAATCAAAAATTATAAAAAGCGATATTAAGTTAACTGCTAATACCAATCCTACGGTTATCACTCCTTTAGACAAGACTTTTACACTACAAATTGCAGCTAAGCACGCTGATGGCATTGCTGCTGATGGTAGAGAGGTAAAACTTGTTCTTGATGAAGGAGAAGGCGTTACAATTATTGGGGGTTCGAAGCCAACCAATGATTTTGGTATTGCAGAATTTACGATTCAAATAAATCAAAACCTATCACAAGCTCAACGTGATGCATTAATTATATCGGGCATCAAGTACACTGCCGTGTTGACTGATAAAGACAATACTCAGGCGGTAATCAACCGCACTATTCAAATTGCAAAGCCTGCTACTGCTTTTCAGTTTGGCACCATGACTGCCCAATCTATCAGTGAGCTTGGTGGCGATGGTAACATAAATGTAAAAATTCTCTCCAAATCTGGTAGTAACCAATCTGTTGAGGGTCAGAACGTTGCTATTCAGCTGGGTAGTAATGCGCAAAGATATGGTGTGACTGTTACCTCAAGTACCGAAGCGACCGATTTTGAAGGTAACGCCATTTTTGTCGTTAATATACCAAAAGGCTTAAGCGCCGTTGAACGTGAAGCGCTTAAGAGTGGGGGTATTAATTATCGCTTGTCTTATACTGAAAATGGAATTTCTTATAACTCAACGGCGCAAAGTGTTCCTTTCACCACGCTATTTGTTGATTTAACAGTCTTAAATGCTCCTAACTTTATTAATAACCGCCCCTTTTACACTCTGAACGGAGAAGGTGATACAGCCGTTATACGAGCAGGCCTCAGCACTCAAATGACCAGCTTTAAAATCGCTGGGCAACCGATTCAGTTAGCGTTTGAGAATGCAGAACTAGCAGCGTTATTAAACGTGAATGGAAAATTAGGGTCGGCAACAAATATTGTCAGTACAGACGCTGATGGTGTGGTCAGTTTTACGGTTATCGTGCCAAATAACTTGACTCAAGATGAAAAGAATAAGCTAAAAAATCAGAAATTAACGGCCACGCTGACTGAAACACTGACAGGTAAAAAGCAAGAAATCCAGTTTAATATCCAGTCTACAAAAGCGGCTATCGATTTAATACCTATTCAACCAAAACCGCTGAACTTAAATGGTGGTGAAACTCAGATTGAAGTAATAGCCAAAGACAGCAAAGACAATGTGATAGCGGGTCAAAAAGTATTCCTTGCGCTACCAGCGGCTATTGCCAGTCAAGGTGTCATTTTGACAACGAGTGGGACTCAAACTACTAATGACTCAGGCAAAGCAATCTTTACGATTGCAGTACCTAGTGGTCTCACGGAAGCACAAAAAAATGCTATTGGTAGTAGTTTTGCAATTGCCCTAACTGCTGCTGATGCTAACGGTAATATTGCTTCGCGAGTCAGCCAAGTAACCACAATAAATGAAATGCCAAGCAACGGTACGCAAGAGAATTTGAGTATTGGTGCAAATAAAATCGTCAATACTAAAGGCGATACCTTTAAAGTTTTTGTACGGGTTGCTAATAATAAAGGCAGTATCGCCAATCGTGACGTTCGCTTGAATGTTGATGAACCCATCAAAACGGGCGTTACTGTAATTAATGCTAATGGTACCGCTAAGACCAACAGTGATGGTGTTGCCATCTTTGATCTTAAACTCGAGACAGGTGCTAACGTTAACGAGGCGCTGTTAGAGGCCGGCATTCGTTTGACTGCAACCACTACAACTGCTGAAAAACTAGAGATAACTCAAGACTACATAGTGGCAGTAGATACGGCCACTATTGATAGTTATCAAATCTTAGTTTCTTCTGACAAATCTACATTGAATACTGGTGGTGATCAAACCACCGCTACCTTCCGGGTGACAGATAGCAGCGGTGGTATTCTAGTAGGAGTGCCCGTACAGCTAAGTATTGATAACCTAGAAGCCAGTGGTGCAGCATTAACAACGCCTAGCATGGTGACAACAGACGCTGATGGTAAGATTGATGTTGGTGTCTTATTGGCTGCCAATACTGTGAATGCCCGTCTGAACCATAGTGTGGTTATCAATGCCAAGATTGTCACACCGCAATATGATGCGGATGGTGATGTCAGCATGCAAGTCCGTGAGGAAAAATCTCTAAGCCTGTCAGCGGTAGGGACAGAGATTACGCTTGCAGCATCAGAGACTAACTTAGATGATGGCGAAATGACTACTATTACGACTACGCTGATAGATGGTGCAGGACGTACCATCGCTAATGCTAATATGGAATTAGTAGACAGTGATGGTAATGTACTGGTCACTGATACTATTACTAATAGCGATGGCGAAGCAAGTTTTGATATTGTTGAAAGCGACTTGACCTTTGACAGTAATGGTAATTTACGTATCTTTGCCAGAGCAGTGGGTGAGCGTGAGTTAGTGGCGCAGCGTAGTAAGAGCAGTATCGATTTGATTAAAATTTCACAAGCCGGCATCAGCTTTATTGATCTTGTCGATGTTTATGACGTTAATACGCCACAGAACATTAACATACAAATTCGTACTGACTCTCCAGCACAAGCTGCTGAACTCATTGGTAGGTTTGTAGAAGTACAAACCACCATAGGTACTTTCGCTAATAGCAATGTGATTACGTCTGAAGAAATCACCGCAGGCAATATTCAAGGTAATATTATTACAGTACCTGTCGTACTAACGTCTACACTTGCGGGTACTACAGTATTACAAGCCATCGTTCTTGGCGAGATGACTAATGGTACTCTCAAATATCAGACCACGGTTGATACGCGCTTTAGAGCCACCACCCCCGCGAAGATGCTGTTTCAAGCGATAAGATCAGTCATCACGCCAGGTAGTAGCACAGAGGTCGTAGCTACGGTCAAAGACAAAAACGATGTACCTGTAGAAGGGCAGACAGTAGTGTTTAGTCGTGCCGCAGACTCATCAGCAGGACGTCTATCAGCAGCAACAGCCATTACGGACAGTAGAGGTGAGGCGCGTGTGGTTTATCAGGCCAATGCCAGCTCACCGATTGGCGGCGTCACCATCAATGCACGTTTATTGAATGATAATGCAGGAATTGGCACCAAAACCACCAATATTACAGTATCAGAAGAAGCTGTTTATACTACCTTAGCATTTGGTAATAAAATAGCTTCTGATGATATCTATTATACAGTTCGCGGTTCGATATCTGTTATGGATGGTTCAGGACGTGCAGTCGCTGACAAAGAGGTCTCAATTCAGTCCTATGCTGTCGAATATGCACAAGGTAGAGTTTGTTTGCTTGACAGTACTGTAACTTATCAAGGGGCTAATACTACGGATACTGATGGGAATGTAAGCACACCAGAACCCAAAACTTTCTCTGAACAAGTCCCTATTTCGCAAAGATCAGACTGGATTATCAGCGAGGATGATCCTGAATATAACTATACTTTAGACAACGATGATGATGTGAATAACAATAATCGTCTTGATACCATCAACCCAGTAACTATCTTAGTTAATGGTCAGCTTGCAGACGATGATTATACACTTTTAACAGACTCAGAAGGCCGTGCTGATTTTGAGATTCGCTACCCAATACGTTACTCAAACTGGGTGAAAGTACGCTTTGATACTTCTACCTTCCTCAATGGTAGCGAGAATATTCAAAGTATCAATTATTCTCTACCATATTTAGCAGGCGATTTAAGAGTAGAGAATACAACTTTATTTAGCCCTTGGATTGGTAACTCTAGTCCATTCGGTACGGGTGGAGCGACATGCGTAGATAGTGTAAGCGTGAGTATCAATGACGAGAAAGATATAACAAAAGTAGCTCTATCGCCTTATCAGCAGAACCAACCAAACTACACTGTGTCGATCAATGGCGAAACTCCAGATAGAACATCACAAGGCTTTAACAGCTTTATTGTAGATTTCAATCAAGCATTTGATTTAGGTTCTACGCTTGGTATTAATAGTAATGGCTCTGGTTTTTCTAGAATAATCAAAGTTGAGTAAGCTATACAGTAATATATGATTAGATAAGTTTTTTATTCTGATCATAATGGAGCCCCCAACCCTGTGTTGGGGGTTTTTGTATCAATAATATGAATAACCAAAAACAACCAACTCGCTCAGCAAAATATTGCAAAAACGATTAAAATAGCGGGCTTGTTAAGTGGCTAGTGATTTTTTATGCTCAGTAGTCGCTTACGACAATTAAAATTTTTCAATTAGGCACACTATGTCAGACACCGTAAATAATGCTTCAGATAGCACCGCTGCAGTCGATACAGCCACACTGCTAATCAAGTGCCGCGACCAAGCCGGTATCGTACAGGCCGTATCAGAGTTCATTCATCGCTATGGCGCTAATATTATTAGTTTAGATCAGTATTCGACCGCTCATGAAGGCGGGCAATACTTTATGCGCTTGGAGTTTGTATTGGAAGGTCTGAGCGAGATTGTCGATAACTTTGAAGCCAGCTTTGCGCATACGGTTGCCAAGCGGCATAGTATGACCTGGCGTCTACACGATAATGGTGTCAAGACCAAGGTTGGTATTTTGGTATCCAAGTTTGACCATGCGTTGTTGGATTTATTATGGCGGCATCAACGTGGCTTGCTTGACTGTCAAATTACCTCAGTGGTCAGTAACCACGAAGATTTGCGTCAAGCGGTAGAAAACTTTGGTATTCCTTTTCATCATATTCCTGTCACCAAGGACAATAAAGCGGATGCAGAAGCGCAGATTCATAAGGTGATGGCAGGGAATGATTTGCTAGTATTGGCGCGCTATATGCAAATATTGTCGTCAGACTTTGTTAAACGCTGGCCGATGCAAATTATTAATATTCATCACTCATTCCTACCAGCATTCGTAGGCGCAGACCCTTATCGGCAAGCGTATGATAAAGGCGTGAAGCTTATTGGCGCGACTGCTCACTATGTGACAGCCGAGCTGGATCAAGGACCTATCATTGAGCAAGATGTACATCGCGTGACTCACCGTCAAGGCGTAGTAGAATTGCGAGCGATTGGCCGCGATATCGAGCGTAATGTATTAGCGCGGGCAGTAAACTGGCATGTGCAAAATCGAGTGATTGTGGCGGGTAATAAGACAGTAGTGTTCAACTAAAAGGTGAGGTTTGGATGTAAATCGTTGAGCGGTCGGCGGGTACTGATGGTGAATAATATGACCAATTGTCACATGTCGCTTTATAGCACCAGCTCTAACACAAACTTGCTGCCAACAAATCCAATTGCCAATAGAATAAAGGCGTAGATGGTGATGTTAGCGGCAAGTTTGCCTCGCCACCCAGCGCGCCAGTTGCCCACCAGTAGTGTGCCAAATAGCAACCATGACAGCACGCTAAAGACCGTTTTGTGAGCGATATGCTGTGCCATCAAATCTTGTACATAGACAAACCCAAGCCCCAGCGCAAGGCTGAGCAATACAAAGCCGACTAAGATCATATCGAACAGTAAGCCTTCCATGCTTTGTAGCGACGGTAGCTTATTGACCCAAAAGCGATGAATGGTATGATGCTTAAGCTCACGGATTTGTAGACGTAAAAATAGCGCTTGCACCGTTGCCATCAGCAGCACACAATACGCCGCAACTGACAATAAGATATGCGCTTCAAGACCAATGCTGACATCGGTGAGCGGCTGATAAGGAGCGCGGCCAATATAGCCGATAGCCATACCAATCAGGGCCGTGGGGGCAGCCAAAATTCCTAGGCTTACAATTGGACGGTATAGAGAAAATAGCACGTAGAAGAATAAGAAAAATAAACTGGTCAGACTGAACACATTAAATAGATTAAAATTTAGCCCATATAAGGTGACAATATAGGGATATAACAGCGCTGCGTGCGCCAGCATACCCACCAGTAATAAGCCAAGACTGGCGCCTTTATTAATGGGCTTATCTGTCGTCAATGCCCAACCGATATGGATACTGACCACGATATAAGCCATACTGGCTATCACAAACGCAAGTAACACAGGCAAGCCTCATTATTGAATATCAGGAGCGCGCCATTGTCACTATTGTAACTTAGGGCCGCTCAAGTTAATGCTAAAATGGTATGATTAGAATAATCGTTCAATTTATCATAAAATAGAAGCTAATTGAGAATCATCGTTATTATACTTTGGGCTAAGCCTTTATTAAAATTTTATATGCTATTTTACTGAAGAACAGTTATCCATTAAAAGCGTTAATTTCAGATTTTAAGTAGAAAAGCTGTGAATAGCCTGAATGGCTGGCTTAAATAAATAGAGCCCTAGTGAATAAAAAGATATTTTAATGGATTGCTACCTTGATTATTGACTACAACCTTACTGACCAAAAGAGTACTGGCCACAAAACTACCGATTAAAAAATTACTAATTGATTACCAAATGAGAGTTATTTATGTTTGATACCTTAACCGAACGCCTATCGTCGAGTTTACGCAATGTTGTCGGTACTGGGCAGCTGACCGAAGACAATATTAAAGATACCTTACGTGAAGTGCGTATGGCATTGCTAGAGGCCGATGTCGCGTTACCCGTGACTCGTGATTTTGTCAAACGCGTTAAAGAGCAAGCGCTAGGCGAGGAAGTACTTAAAGAGCTAGCGCCAGGTCAGGCGTTTGTAAAAATCGTTCATGATGAGCTGACCGAAATGATGGGCAGTGCCAATCAGCAGCTGGAAATGACCGGCAAGCCACCTATCATATATTTATTAGCGGGCTTACAAGGTGCAGGTAAAACCACCACTGCTGGTAAACTGGCTAAATATCTACAAGAGCGCCATAAAAAGAAGGTCATGCTGGTATCCGCTGACGTCTATCGTCCAGCAGCCATTCAGCAGCTTGAACAAGTCGCCTCACAAGTTGATGCTAAATTTGTTAATTCAAGCACTGATGAAAATCCGATTGATATTGCCTTACGTGCGATCGAAGAAGCAAAAATTCAATATCAAGATATCCTGATTATTGATACGGCTGGTCGTCTGGCTATTGACGAAACCATGATGGATGAGATTAAGGCGCTGACGGCAGCGGTTAATCCTTCTGAGACTTTGTTCGTCGTGGATGCGATGACGGGTCAAGATGCCGCCAATACTGCCAAAGCCTTTAACGACGCATTGCCGTTGACGGGTGTTATCTTAACCAAGACCGATGGTGATGCTCGCGGCGGTGCAGCGTTGTCGGTACGTGCGATTACGGGTAAACCGATTAAGTTCTTAGGTCGCGGCGAACAGTTAGACGCGTTAGAACTCTTCCATCCAGAACGTATCGCCCAGCGTATCCTTGGTATGGGTGATGTACTGAGCTTGGTTGAAGAAGTTGAGCAAAAGATTGACCGTGATAAAGCCGAAAAAATGGCGAAAAAGATGCAAAAGGGCGGCGCATTCGACCTGGAGGATCTACTGACTCAGTTTCAACAAATGAAGAGTATGGGCGGCATGTCAGGCTTCCTCGATAAAATGCCAGGCATGGGCGGCTCCGATATGCAAAAAGCGGTTGAAGATGCCAAGCCGGAAGAAAAGGTGCGTGAAATGGAGTCGCTGATTAACTCCATGACGCCGTTTGAACGTCAAAATCCGGATAAGATTAATCCGAGTCGGAAGCGCCGTATTGCAGCTGGTTCTGGCAAAGATATCCAAGATATCAATCGTTTGTTAAAGCAACATAAGCAAATGGCAAAAATGATGAAAATGATCTCTAAGCCTGAAGGTATCGGTAAAATGATGAAATCGATGCAAGGGTTGATGGGCGGCGGTGGTGCATCTGGCGGCGGCGGCGGTCCATTGTTTGGTGGCGGTGGGCAGTCACAAGGCGGCATGAAAGACGTGAACCAAGCGCAAATGGCCAAGAAAATGGGACTTGATCCTAATAATATGCCCAGCACTGAAGAGATGCAAAAGCAGATGCAGGACATGCAAAGTGAACCCACTAAGAATTTTAAAAAACGCTTTTAAATTATCCCTAGTTTTTTAGTGTTTTTTAATAGTGGTTGTTCGACAAAAATCCCAAAGCTAATGGTAGTTTTGGGATTTTTTATGGATATAACGTTTAGCTAATCTGGAACGTCTAATAATTGACAAAATGATTGCAAGTGGTAAGAAAATATCTCAATGAATAACGCAGAAAGTGATAAAACTTGCTGACCCTAAATGCTATGATAGGCGCTATTTGATAACACCAATAGCTTAAGCCGAGGTCATGATGTTTTTAGCAATGGATACCGTGTTCGATCAGTGTTCGATCGCGATACTTGATGACACCGGTAAGGTCATATCAAGCCAAACCGAAACCGGTAAACGTCAACAAACACAGCAAATATTGCCAATGATTGATGCTGCTTTGAGCAAAAGTCAATTAAGCCTTACTGATATACAAGCATTGATATTTAATCGTGGGCCTGGCGCGTTTAGCGGTATTCGTATTAATACGGCAGTGGTGCAAGCCTTATCGGTGGCGCATGATTTGCCTTGTGTCGGTATCTCAAGCCTGCAAGCAATTGCACAGTGTGCTTATCAGCAATATGGCTTAACAGAGGTTTATAGTGCCCTTGATGCCCGCATGCAGCAAGTGTATTTTGGGCATTATCTGTTACAAGAGCAGCGATTGGATAACCAGTCAGATAACCCCTCAAAAACTGCCATCATGCAGCCTGTAGGTATGGAAGATAGCAGCAGTAATGACATTAGTAATGACACTGAGCAGCTGCTCGATTATGACAGCCGTACGCTGCTTAATACTCCTATTGTTGGTAACGGCGCTGGCCTATTAAACCACTATGACGAGCAGATATGTCATGCAGATGTCTGTCCCGATGCGGTGGTCATAGGACAATTGGGTATTGCGCAGTTTATGACTTTGGGTGGTACAGAGGCCGCGCTTGCATTACCGAAATACTTACGCAATCACGCTTGGAAAACCTTGAAAGAACAAGGCAAAGCGTAGTTTTATTATATCGTATTAGGCATCATTTATAACGGCTAAATGCCTTATGTTTTAACGTTTAGCATCAAGTTATAACAATATAAAATAACCAGCAGGTCTGTTTTTAGGAAAGCAATTGTGGATATACTTTTATTAATTCAAGCCGTCATCATGGGTATCGTTGAAGGTATTACTGAATTTTTACCCATTTCCAGTACCGGTTATCTCATCTTGTCAGCAGACTTGATGGGCTTTTGGACTAAAGACAAAGTCGATTTGTTCATAGTAGTGGTTCAACTGGGCGCTATTCTGGCGGTGATTTATGATTATTGGGGACGACTGTGGCAAGCGCTCACGGGGCTAGTCACCGGAAAATCGGATGTGATGAGTAACCCAAGACAGTTGGGGTTGAGTCTGATTATTGCTACCATTCCAGTGATGCTGGTTGGCTTTACCTTTGCCGATGAAATTAAAACCTATTTATTTAATCCCATTACTGTGGCGATTATGCTGATTATTGGTGGTTTGCTGATATTTTATGTCGAAAATCGCCCGAAAACTATTATTGCTAAAGAAGCAGAAGATGTCAGCTTCAAGACCGCACTGAAGATAGGTCTGTTTCAGTGTTTGGCGTTGATACCGGGCACGTCACGCTCTGGTGCTACTATTATTGGCGCGCTATGGCTTGGGGTCTCACGTAAGGCATCGGCAGAATTTTCTTTTTTCTTGGGCATTCCTGTCATTATTGGAGCCGGGTTATTAGATTTACTCAAGCACCATGAGGTGTTGACCAGTAGCGAAGATTGGTTGGTGTTGGGCGTAGGTACAGTGGTGTCATTTATCGTAGCCCTGCTGTGTATTCGCTGGCTGGTCGCTTGGGTCAGTCGCCGTGACTTTAAGATTTTTGCATGGTTGCGTATTATTACTGGCATCGTGGTATTAGTAGCCGCTTGGGGCTTTGGCTATCAGTTCGCCGGCTAGTTGCTGCTTTTTATAAGCTTATACTTGTTAGATTTTCAGGTTTTTAGCTTGGTATTTGAGGAATAATATTCATGACCGCTCAACTTACGGCTAACAACGCTGTTTCGTTCAGCCAGTGTAAATTGCTTTATACTTCCGAGGTGCAGCAGCCGCAAGTTAAATTTTTGCAAGCGCTAGTGAGTAAGCATCAGCTGTCCTTAAGTTTAAATACTGAGCTGATATCCGGTAAGCTTAACCAAAAACATCGAGAGCAATTAAGTGCGAATGCGACTCAGCCTATTTTATTATTAGATGATAAAAATAAGCTGTCTTGGCTCAGTAGTGGTCTCAGTGTCGCGCCTGAATGGGACAAGCTACAACGCCGCGTGGTCAGCGCGGGTCGTAAATCCGAGCTATTATTACAGGCGGCAAAAATTAGCGCTGATAGTTATGTGCTTGATGCGACCGCAGGTTTTGGTCATGACAGCTTAATATTGGCCAGTACTGGCGCGCAAGTGATTATGCTTGAGCAGCAACCTTTGATTGCATTGTTACTGCTTGCTGAACGTGAGCGTATGAGTACCCAGCCGAATTGGCAAAAGCTGATGTCACGTTTGCATATTATTAATATCGATGCACTCAGTTATTTTGCAAATGCTCAAAATACCACCACAATTAAAACGACTGATACTATTAATGATGTTGATAATAAAGCCATTCATATGGTGTATTTAGACCCGATGTTTCCAGAAGACAGTTATCAAGACAGTAAAACAGGTAAAGGGGCCAAAGTTGGTAAGCATATGCAAGCGTTACACCATTTAGCTTGTCCGCCAACTTTAGCGCAAGAGCAGCAGCTGCTAAAAAGTGCTCAAGCGTTGGTCAGCAATAATGTTAATATCACTGTTAACGATACTAAACCGCAGGGCCGAGTTATCGTTAAGCGTCCACAGCATGCGCCATTATTTGCTCACCAAACGCCTAATGATAGCTGGCAGAATGAAGCTGTACGTTTTGATGGCTATTTTATATAGTCGTCATTTTTGCTGTTTATAATATTGTTAATCAAAATACTGATTGCAATTACTCTTTCATTTTTAGCTTTAACATAAGCCAATGCCTCATTGTGACAACAACGATATGACCACTACAACGTCCGCCATCACACGTAAAGAAAAACTCTACGCCTATATGCAGTTGACGCGCTTTGACAAGCCTGTTGGGATTGAGCTGCTACTGTGGCCGACATTATGGGGTGTCTTACTTGCAGCGCTAGGTCAAGCCCAGCAGCAAGGCGCAAGTGCGGGTCTGCCCAGTCTAAAAATATTTGTGATTTTTGCGCTAGGTGCCATTTTGATGCGAGCAGCAGGTTGCGCGATTAATGATTTTGCGGATCGTAAAGTAGACGGCCATGTGACTCGTACCAAAGGTCGACCATTGGCAGATGGTCGCTTGTCTGGGAAAGAAGCCATTGTGGCATTTTTAGTCTTAGTCGCACTAAGCGCCAGTTTATTGTTATTTTTGCCAATTCAAGTGTTTTATTGGTCGCTTGGGGCAGTGGTTCTTGCTTTTATTTATCCCTTTATGAAACGCTTTACTCATTTGCCGCAAGTATTTTTAGCGGCCGCTTTTGGCTGGGCGATACCGATGGCCTATGTGGCGATAACGGGTACCACTGATATCTGGTGCTGGTTGTTGTTTTTGGCTTATATGTGCTGGACCGTGGCTTATGATACCCAGTACGCAATGGCAGATCGGGATGATGATCTAAAAATCGGGGTTAAGTCCACAGCGATATTATTTGGGCGTTTTGATGTGGTGATTGTCTCGGTATTACAAAGTTTATTTCTACTAATAATGGGCTTGGTGTTGTGGCATTACCTTGCGCCAACCAGTTTAGGTATTACGCCTATATTTGGATTGGCTTTAGTAGCAATGATGTTTGCCAAACAAAATAGCGCCTGTGCCAGTCGCCAAGCTTCAGCCTGTTTTCAAGCATTTTTAGCCAATATCTGGGTAGGACGTTATGTTTTTGCCTTGGTCGCTATATCCTGTTTATGGACAACTTTTAATGGATAAATTACGTAAATCACCAAAGCGACAGTCCACCCAGACATCATTAAATGAGCGATCAGTCAGTTATCAGCTTAACCTTAATGAGCAAGGTTTGACGCGTGAGCAGGTTATTACTACTGAGCGCAAATTAGCCAAGTTTGCCAACGCGATGGATTCAGTAGTACGTATTCCCTTTACCAAACAAGGCATCGGTGCAGATGCGGCCTTGTCAACGATACCATTAATGGGTGACTTAGCAGGACTGATTTTGACAAGCTACGCCTTTATGTTAGGTCGTCGCTTAGGCGTGCCTGCAAGCAAAATGACCCCTGCGGTAAGGCTAGCGCTCATTGATATGGTGGTTGGCGTTATTCCGGGAATTGGCACGTTGCTGGATATTTTTATTCGTCCTAGTCGTAAAACCCTTAGCATTGTCCATCAGCATATACACGATGAATATGGCATCACTGAAACGACTCATATGGATCGTCCCTTTTTGCATCAACAGTTAGAGGATAAGCAGCGTAGCAGTCGCTTTTGGCGTTATCCCATCGTTGCTTGGTTGTATCTGCATATACCTGACATTTTAGGTCTGGTAGTCATCGCGATTATCGGCTGGGGATTATTGACAGCGATAGGCTGGTTGGTAAATGCCTTTGGCAGGTTATCAGGGTTTGGCTAAGACTCAGTGACAACCTCAGCTTCGGCACTAATAGCCTCAAAGCTAGTCACTTTATTATTTTGCATTAGGTCTATCGTACTGCCACCACCATGACTGATTAGCTCAATATTGCCGTCTTTTGAACGATAAGTGGGGTTGTTACCTTGTCCTTCTGGAGCGCTAAGGGTCATCTTTGGTTTATTCGGTAAGGTTACAATAGCGTTAAGTACGCCTGTCGCTGAGGTTTCAAACACTACAGATAACGCATTACCCGCCGGACTTCGATATTTAACGTCGGTGATTTGTGTGTCTTTTATGGCTTGCTCTGGGCTTAGTGTGGTGGTATCAACCTTGCCGTCAGCGCCAATATTGTTCTCAAGCTGGGTGAGACTAATATCTCGCTCACTCTCTACCGCTAATTCTTTAGCGCTTTTCTCAACTATTATGACATCATCTGCATTTTGGGGATCACCAATGCTGGTCGTAACAGAAGTACTTTGGACGTCTGTTTCCGCTTGAGTGTCAGCAGCGGTCTCAGAGTCGGGTGTCTTTTGACAAGCGCTCAAAGTAAGAAAGCCACATAGACTTAAGAGAATAGCAGGAAAAATGTGAAAATAGGATTTGGGTGCTAATGAGGTGGGAAGGCTAGTTTTCATAAGGGAGTGATTAGTAATTAAAATGTCTTTATTTAAGCACAATCGAGAGAGAGGAACAATCTACTCTTCTATCCTTCTATCTTTAAATGCTGACAGTAATAATCAGCTTGCGTTGACCACCATGATCTCTGTGCTCACATAAGTAAATACCTTGCCAAGTCCCGAGTCCCAAAGCGCCATTCATGAGTGGTATGGTTAGACTCACTCCAAACATCATACTTTTGAAATGAGCTGGCAAGTCATCAGAGCCTTCAAACGTATGGCGATATTCTGGCTGATTGGCTGGCGCTATCTTATTTAGCCAGTCTTCGGTATCCAATCTCACATCTGGATCTGCATTTTCATTGATAGCAAGACTAGCCGAAGTATGCTGTAAAAACAGTTGTACTAAGCCAGCTTCTGCTTTGCTAGGTAACAGCTCGCGAATGGCATCTCGAATCAGTGGGGTGATGACGTGAATACCGCGCGTATGAGGAGTAAGAGTTAGGGTGGTTTGGTAGTAAGGCATCAGATAGTTCTCACTGTTGGTTAGAGTAAACCCATAAGTTAGCTTGAACGAGTTACACCAGTGGCGTTTGTAAACGCGACCGAGTTGGCGACAATCGAGCTAACATCGCAGCAGATAACGGCGCAAAATCTCCCGTAATCATATCAGCCAGCGCCTCCGCACAAATAGGGGCAAAGGCATAACCTTTCGCACCCATGGCAGACAATGTCCATATTCGTTTGCTTTGCGCTAACCGACCGACCATCGGATGATAGTCAGGTGTCTGCGTCCGAATGCCGGCACGTCCTTGCCATAAGCCAGTATCCATTGGCATAGCTGCATCCAGCTCAGGGATATCCATAATCAGCTTATCGCGGTTCTGCTGATGTTCATGACTGCGAATATCGGTATCAGTGTCATTACGCACGAAGCTTGCGCCCAGTAAAATCTGCTGTTGGCCCTCAACGACATTATTTAACTCAGCATCACCAATTTGTCCCATAAATGGGGCGCAGTAACCACCATATTTGATTGGCATTTTGGGCAAATTAGTACGTTGCTCAGCGGTCGGGGTGAACCAAGACAGTTGACCACGAATTTTACGGCAATCAAAAATACGACCATCTAACAGGTGGCTTTCATAGGCTGCACAAACAATGACGCTATCAGCTTGAATACTAATAACCTCAGCTGCTTGTGAGACATCGTTTTTTACGTCTTTGTGGCTAGTGATAGATTTATGACCAACAATAGATTTATAGCCGGAAACAGAAACGTGCGCTTCAGTTTCATCGATTCGTGTGACAGCCAATTGCTCAAAGGTAATCATGGGATGTTCAAGTATTACATTTTTTAGCGCTTGCGGATTGACTAACCCTGATTGCGGCAGATATAAATTTTCGGACAAGTCTTTCTGCACTAAACCGGTCTTTTTTTGTGCTTGTGCCCCCGATAGTGTGGTTGCCATATCCTCAGGATAGTCCGCAATCTGCTCAGTACCGATATTGGCTTTTACCAATAAGTCGAGCTCGCCAGTTGGTTCAAGTACGGGCGCTATGTTTCCTTTTATAGCGTTATCATTGAGCTGGCGATAGAGTCTGCCGCTATAGAGATAGCCTATGGTATGTAGATGGTCATCGACATGATGAATAGGGGTCATTTTTGGCGCGAGTAGAGCGCGTGGATTGCCGGATGCCCCTGATAGTGGTGCTGTTTTATCCAGTAGCGTCACTTTGATGCCACGGTTAGCAAGTGACCATGCTGCTAGCAGTCCCGAAACACCAGTGCCAATGATTACCGTATGATTGAGCTTATCTGTTACAGAAGGCTTAACGTTACTTTCAGCTTCGGCTTTAACTGAATCACTAGAGGTCGGAGAGTTTTCTGATGCTATCTCTTCCTTCATAACTGCAGTCAGCATCTCATTCTTACGACCAAATCCTGTTACTTTTTTAATCTCAAAGCCACTATTATGCAATGCGCGTTTGACGATACCAGCACAGCTATAGGTCGCTGCAGTAGTACCAGATCTTGATAGGCGCTGTATTTGTGTGAATATCGAATCCGCCCACAATGTACTATTACAAGATGGCGCAAACCCATCTAAGAACCAAGCATCAACGTGGGTGGTTTTTTGGTTGGATATTATTGGGTTTAATTTCGCTAAACTGTCAGCGGCATCACCGAGCCAAATATCAACGGTGACATTGTCTGCTATAAAACTGAGACGATGACAGCCTGCGATAAGGGTTGGATAAGCGGCTAACAGTTGCTTAATTATATCTGCTAGTTCAGGCGCTCGCTGTGCCCATAACGTTAATATCTGCGTCAAATCCTCACGCGGTATAGGATATTTTTCAGTGGTAATGAGATGCAAACGAGCGGTCATCAAATGCGGATGTAGGCATCGAAGTTGTCGCCAAAGTTGCCATACTGCCAATAAGTTAAGCCCAGTACCAAACCCCAGCTCAGCAATAGTAAAGCACTGCTGCGGTTCTAAATTTGCCAAGCGCTCTGGGAGTTGGTTGCATTGAAGAAAGACATAACGCGACTCTGCTAAACCGTCAGCATGAGAAAAGTACACATCACCAAACTCACCAGATACCGGCACCATATTGCCGGTATCGTCTGTTTGCCAATCAATTTTAGCAGGTTTGATCGCAGCAGATTTGTTGATATGGGGCTGTTCAGTGGTCTTTAACGGAGCAGCTGGCTGGTCAGGGGTGTGGAGAGCATTGGCAAGGACAGAAGTGGGTTTAGACATAGACAATCACGCCCGATAAATAAATAAGCAACAAATAATAGCGTTTCTACCAACGTTCACGGCGTACAAACACTAGCCTAGAGATAAAAATACCCACCAATAGGCTAATCAGCACGGTAAAAGCACCGTACAAAAACAGTTGGCCTTTGCTCTCATATACCAAAACATTCGCTTGTGTTTGCAAGTCATTCACTTGTCGCTGTAGCTGCGCATTGCGACTGAGAAGATCTTGATTGGCGGCTGATAACGCTTTGTTTGACGGTTGCAACTGTGTTGCTAAAGTATTGGTAGCTGGCATAGTTGCGTTTGGCGTTGAATCTGGCGCTGATTGAGAGCCATTATTTTGACCCGTGACCGGTGCTATTGCTACTGCTACTGTATCAGTAGCCGTCACTGTTGGCGCCGCTTGCACCGACATAGCCGCCATTAGAATCACACTAATAAGGCTGCGTTTATAGCTTCGGTTTTTTAATAGCCTTGATGTTTTTAATAACGATGACAGCTGATTCACGATGCCGCGACCTTGTTTGGTGTTTCACTTGATGTCTGGTTTGAAGTTTGGTCAGCAGGTGTTGGTAAAGCCTGAATGAATGGCTTAACATCTACATGACTGTACACGCCGTCACGCAGGTAAGGATCAGCGCTTGCCCATGCTTGGGCTGCATCAAGAGAGTCAAAAGCGGCAATAATGAGACTGCCTGACATTTCTGTCATAGCGCCTTGACCATGCTTGATGGGTGTTGGCCCTGCAATAATGAGACGCTGCTCATTGTTCAATACTTTAAGACGTTCAAGATGCTCGGTGCGTGTGATTTGGCGTTGCGCGCTGCTGTCTGCAACGTCATGGCAGATGATGGCAAATAAAGACATAATAATTCCTTAATAAAGGGTAAGCAATATGGGGCTGCGTTTGATATTCGACCCTGTCTATACCTGTGCCTTTGAGCTGACATGAAAAGGAATAAACAAACCGTCGATTATTACTTGGTAGTTTTGTCAGTCAGTGCCGGATTCAAATGCTTTTTTAATACCGCGAATTGGGCGACAACGAACACTAGCATTATAGGAATCCAGCCATAGGTTTTAAAGTTAATCCATGCTTCATCCGACATCGTAAATGCCGTGATATAATGTAGCACGCCCATGAACGCAAAAAATATCGCCCAAGCGACCGTCAGCTTTTTCCAGCCGCTCATCGATAGGGTAAACACCTCTTTCATTGCCAATTGCATCAGCGGTTTGTTGATAGCCGCACTGACCAATAGCGTTAAGGCAAAGATACCGTTAATAATCGGTGATTTCCAACGCAAATAGATGTCATCACGTAAGAGTAACGTACCACCACAAAATACGATGGTTAATAACAGTACGACCCATTGTTGCTTATCAAATTTACCTTTTTGACGCACAAAATGAATGGCATAAATGACAAGAGTCGCTATCAGCAACGCGCCTGCCGCTGCCAAAATCCCGTTGGTACGGGCAGCAATAAAAAAAGCAATCAAGGGAATGAAGTCTAGTAAGGCTTTCATAGCAAATGGGATGTCCAACAAAAACGTATGGGGTAGTTTACACGTCTACTGCGCCAAAAAAAAGCAATCAACACCATAATAGCTTTATATAACAGGCTTACATAAATAACGCTTATAATCAGTATCAATAACTACTATCTATAATCAGTATCAGTACTATTTGTTAGCGGGCTATTTTTACCAATTATTATCTGTTATATCATGCTTAAAAACCTTAAGGCCAACCTTATGAAAATTGACTTACATTGTCACAGTACTCGCTCTGATGGCACTTACGCGCCAACAGAAGTAGTGCAGCGCGCTCATGCGGCAGGAGTCACTGTGTTGGCACTGACCGATCACGATACTTTATTAGGGATTGATGAGGCGAGAGATGCCGCCAAAGCGTGCGATATGCAACTCATTAATGGGGTGGAGATTAGCTGTGAGCATACCCTTAACGGTGGCTATGGTAAAAATAAATCTACCAACAAAATCATTCATGTGCTGGGACTGGATTTCACCGACCGTCAACAGATGCATGAAACCTTACAACAATTGCAAGACAGTCGCGCCACTCGCGGTCAGCGTATTACCGAAAAGCTCAGCGAGTTGCTAGACCTTGATTATGATGAGCTGTGGCAAGAAATTTGCGCTAAGGCAAGCAATAACCCGCAAGCAGTTGGGCGCGCTCACATTGGGCAAGTATTATACGAGCGCGGACTGGTCAAAACCGTTCAGAAAGCCTTTGATAAGTATCTGGCTGATAATAAGCCTGCCTATGTGGCCATTGAAGCGCTAAGTATGCAACGGGGTATTGAACTGATTCATGCTTGCGGTGGTAAGGCCGTACTGGCACATCCGACGCGTTATCAGCTATCAGCAACGCGGGTACGCAAGCTTATCGAAGAATTTGCCCAGCTTGGTGGCGATGCTTGTGAGCTGCCTGCGGATAGTGAGCCGCTTAGTACCCGTAGAATGGTTGATCGCACTATTGCCGAACATGAGCTGGTCACTTCGATAGGTAGTGATTTTCATGGTAGTAATATGCCGTGGCGACGCATTGGTGATGTACCGACCTTGACCCCTGAACAGCAAGGGATTTGGCAGTCCTTTGATGGCCTGTCATAGCTTAAAAATTTTTATAATTTAAAATCTAATAAGACTTAGTTAACGTTAAAATTTACTAATTATTTAATTTAAAAATAAGCCTCGCTATTTGATGTACAGGTTGACGCACAAGACAGTAAAGTGGATTGATAATTACGATAGAAATTGCCACACTCAATGGACTATTTAAACTAAGCTAGAGTCTGAGAGATATAGAGTTTTGATTCGAACTTAATAAATCTATACATGGTAGCGCATACATGGCTGCATCGATATACCAACTAAGCTACAAAAAACTCTCTCAAATCATCTTTGAGTGGCAAGCAGCCGATAGAGCGTCGCTGCTGGTGTTGTTTGTTGTCATGGAAGTCTCACTACATTGGATGTGGTGTTTTTTCGTGTGGTTGCGCCGCGATACTTATGGCGCTTATGTGGATATGGCGCTGCTGTATCCGTTGTGGTTCGGCGTGACCTTGATGGGGCTGCTATTTTTATGGATGGTGGGCCGTTTATCGCAGATTAAAAGTGATGACAAACATCTCAACCAATGGCAGATCGTGCTGATTACGCTCTATAGTACGTATGTTGCGGTAGTGATTTTGGTAATGGGGCACAGCAGCTTGGTGACAGGGGTATCGCTGGTAGGCGGTGCCATGCTAGGCATGATGCTGGTGCGTCGTCGCTATATCTGGAACGCTTTTGTCGGACATCTTGCTGTGATTGTTGCCGTGAGCTTCGTTTCTTATTTAGGGATTGATTTACCTGACTTACGCCAATTGACTATCGCTGCAATGCCTCTGGATACCTATAGCTATCTGACCTATAGCGAGACGACTTCCATTGAAAATGCGCTTGCCAATTCTATTTTTCAAAACGGCACGCTAAGCTGGGATAACTTACATGAGCTGCGTCAGTCCTCAGCTTTCTTTTGGCGCGCAACGCATTTGTATTTGGCGCTACCTAAGGCTATTTTTATCGTTTACGTGTTCCGCACTTTGTTGTTAATATTAGATAACAGTAAAAAAGAAATCTTACAACATGCCAATCAAGATGAGCTGACCCAGCTCAAAAGCCGTCGCTATGGTTTGACCCAAATGCAGCAAGCAATTATGTCAGCGACTGACAAGCAGGATTTTAGCGTCATTTTATTGGATTTAGATTTATTTAAAAGGGTCAATGACAGTTATGGGCATGAAGTGGGCGATCAGGTTTTGTACGAGGTGGGACAGACGTTATCAAGTGCTCTGACGGATAAAGCTATTGTTAGTCGGTATGGCGGCGAAGAGTTTTTGATTGTTCTACCGGACACTACGCATGATAGCGCTATGACTATTGCTGAGCAACTACGGAAGAATATTGCTCAAAGTGTGATAAAAGTTGATACGGCTATTAGTGTTCAAGTGACCGCAAGTCTTGGATTATATACGCTTACTTATGCTAAGCTGGCACAAATCAAGCAAAAATGCACGCCTACGTCTCATACTGATAGCCCTAAATCAACCAAAACAAAGCGTTTCAAGGTACAAGAAAAAACCCCAGCGACTGCACAAAATCCAGATATGCCACCAATGCTATTACCCAGTGATATTTGTCAGTATTTAATCAGTACTGCCGATAAAGCGCTATATAAAGCCAAAGATAGAGGCCGCAATCAAGTGGTGAATGCCAACGAGTTATTTGCAGAAGACCATGCTACTAATGTCCCTAAGTCGCGCTATGGTACCTGACCAACAAGCTATCTGATGAACAAAGCCAATGATTAACCTGCTGTCTATTATTCTATCTGACTGTTGGCGTATGAAGTTGCTGTACCAAACTGGCTAGAACACTGGTGGCAAAGCTGCCGGTTGGCAGGCTAAAGCGCAATACGAGTACCTGATCATCGATCCATTCCCAAGTCAACTCCTCGATAGGCAAGCGTAATGCGCGCCGTTGTGCCTTAATATCACGTTGTTCTAAGCCTGTTGCCAGTTGAGCCAAGAGAGGGCCTTGCTGTACGATATCCTCTTCAAGTTTGGCCGCCTCGCCACTTATCTTATCGTTACCGACTCCCCATAATACCCCTGTCGGATGAATGTCGCCGCTCGCAAGTCGGGTGCGTAATGTCTCATCTAATTGCTCACTAGAAAATATCGAGCCTGAACCGGCAAGGTTAAACACTTCACCGGCCAAGCCTTTATCCCAGCTACCATCACGTACACGAGCCGCCAAAATCTCATTAAATATCAGGCTGCGAGCAGCAGATAGGGCCATAGTATTTTGCTCTCGGGGGGCACGTTTGCGCTTGCCTTTACCTTTACCTTTTTTGTGTGGAGCAAGGCTATTTTGCGGAGGCTGAGCAAACAATCTAAGCGCCTCTCTAATATTGTTACCGCCATGACCAAAACGCTGCGGGCCGAAGTAATTGGGTACGCCGTTCTGACTCATGTATTCTAAATGCGGTTGTATCTGTTGCTGATACTCCACTACTGAGGTTTCTGCCTCAAACTGTATATCACGTAAAGTAATAATAAATTGATTGGCTCGGTGCGCCCCGCGATTCAGTTTTTTATTGTGCCACTGCTGAATAAGTATCTGTACCGTTTCAGTCTCGCCAAGGTCTGTAGGCGCAAAATCGGTTGTCGGTAACTGCTTTTTAGGTATCCGCAAGCTAAACCATTGAGTAGTGATTGCATGACGGTCTTTTAGTCCAGAATAACCAACATCGCGTAGGGGAATATCTGCCCACTCTGCTAATAGTTTGGCAAGGAACGCAGTATTCATGCCCAATTTTTGAATATGCAGCCATAAGTGCTCACCTTCACCGGTCAAGTCAAGTGGCAGGACTTCATGGACTACAAAGTCTTCTGCGTTTGCCTTATAAGTGGCTTGCATCATTGGCGGTGAAGCTGGTTGTGGCAGCTGTGCAGTATCGGTTATTGCCGCCATATCCATGCTTGTGATATCAACTGGTTCTTTATTATTTATTGGTAGAGAAGTAGCGGCAGTAAGGTCAATGTCTTGAGAAGTCATAAAATAGTCATCTGTTATTGTTATAAAATTCAAAGTAGGATTAAGGAAAGGGGGTATGAAAACTAGAGCATTAATTAAAAAGTTACGTTTTGCAACGCGGGAGACCTACAATAAAACATCTCATGCGTGGCGTACTTGCTACTATTAATTAATACGATTTTTTCGTTAAGCAAATTTATTGAGCAAAGTTTTAATTAAACATAATAGCGCATTACCGAATGATAAATAGCAAGACGTAAAGTAATCAGGCAGCACTCGCAACCGTTAAGGATGACAAATGACCAACGCAACTATGAGTACAATGACTATTAATAAAGCCGACATACCCAGTGGCGGCATGAAATCGTACAAGCAAGATGACGATAGTATCATTTTAATCACTCGTGACGACAACACATTCCATGCTTTTGATGGTAAGTGCCCACACGCGGGCGCAGATTTAGGCGACGGTTTACGTTGCGGTAATCGTGTGGTCTGTCCTTGGCATCATGGAACCTTTGACAGCCGCGACGGTACATTATTAGAACCCGTAGCAACCGAAGGGTTAACCCAATACCAGTTTACTGATGAGGGTGATAGTTTGATAGTCGATACGACCAACAAGATAGACCATACTATTGCTAATGATCAGTTAAAAGAGACTCATACGGTCATTGTTGGTGGCGGTGCGGCTGGTTTTATGACTGCACATCAACTGCGCAATACTGGCTACGGCGGTAAGATTACGTTGATCAGCGCTGATGATAAAGCGCCTTATAACCGTCCGCTATTGTCCAAAGCATTTTTGGCAGGAAATATGCCTGAGGAAAAACTCTTACTCGGTGGTCGTGATTGGGCTGAGAAAAATAAGATTGATTTGTGCTTAAGTCAAACGGTCAGCGAAGTATTGCCCAATGAGCGCATCGTTATTGTTAGCAGTAACACAGAGGCAGACAAAAAAATCATCGCAGATTTTTTAGTGGTTGCCACCGGTGCGTCGCCCATCGTCCCACCTATAAAAGGGGCTGACATTGATGGCGTTTATACCTTACGTAATATGGATGATGCCAAAGAAATCAAAGCCGCTACTCACGATCAGCGTGTGGTCATTATTGGTACTGGCTTTATTGGTATGGAAGTCGCTTCAGCTCTATCACAAGCAGGTACGACCGCATCTATTACCGTAATTGGGCAAGACAATCGGGTAATGGGTAACATTGTCTCTGAAACGGTTAGTAATGCCTTAATTAAGTTGCACGAAGATAATGGCATCAAGTTTATATGGGATGCGACTGTTAATGAAATTACTGGTTTTGAAAATCACAATGGAAACGACAACTTCTCAAAAATTAGTGGCGTGAATTTGGCGAATGGTGAGCAGGTAGACGCAGATATCGTCATCTTAGGCACAGGCGTGTCACCGCGAACGGATTTGCTAAGCGAAGTAAATGATCCGGACGGTGTGCAAGTTGATAGCCACTTGCAACTGCGCGATGGGGTTTATGCGCTGGGAGATATTGCTAAGGCTTCTGGGCAAATGGGTCGCATGCGTATCGAGCATTGGCGCGTTGCCTTGCAACATGGCCTAGTGACTGCGGCTGCGATATTAAAGGATGATAGTGTTAATTCGCTTGATGAGCGTGTACCGTTCTTTTGGACGATGCAGTATGGTAAAAGTCTACGTTATAGCGGTCATGCCAATACGCCAGACCATAGCATCTTGTTAGGGTCGCCAGATACGCTTAATTATATCGAATATTATTTTGACGATGAGGGCGAAAATACCCGCGCAAGTGCCGCCAGTACGTTAGGCCGTGATAAAGAGTTAGTGGCCTTTGGCGAGCTGTTGCGCCGTGGTCATGCGCCTACACGCGCACAGATCAACGCAGGGTTTGATATTATTGACCAAGCGCATGCCTTGTCGCGCTAGAATGTGAGTATTTTAAGGTTTATTATAGAGGCTGAACTCATTATAGAGGACAGTCTCTTATTTTATTAAGAGATTGAATATAACTAAAAGCGAGATAATATTATGACTAAAAGTGTTTTGTTTTTACGGCAAGCCAAATCTGATGATGTTGATGCTCTTAAGCAGCTGCTTGATCGCTGCTATCGACAAGATGAAGGCTGGACAAACGAATCTGATTTAGTGGGCGGTATTCGTACTTCCGCTGACGAGCTTGCTACGGTTATCGCTGACCCTAAGCATTATGTTTTTGTTTATCCAAAAACGGATACAGGCAGCCGCGATGGACAGGAATCAGGTGAGCTATTGGGCTGTATTGGCGTTGATATAAAAGAGAGCAGCGCTTATATCGGTATGTTCGCGGTACATCCAGAGTTACAAGGTCATGGCGTTGGTCACGAGATACTACAAGCAGCAGAAACCTTTGCTGATCGTCATTTACAAAGCTGCGATCAGCCTAGCCGTCTAACCATGTCTATTTTAAGCCATCGCCCTGAGCTACTGGCTTATTATGAGCGTCGTGGTTATAAGCTCACAGGAGTGACTATGCCGTTCCCAGAGGATGGCAATAATGGGGATCCAAAACGGCAGGATTTACAGTTATTAGAATTGGAAAAAACAGTCGTCAATTAATGATTAACAGATAAAAATAAGGACGATACGTTAATTCTAAACGTTAATGCCAGAAATACCTAAAAGTCATAAATAACCCGATACTTATCAATATAAATGCCACGATAATCAAGCGCTTGAACCAGTTAAAGGCAGGCAAGCGAGTGGCATTATCGTCTGATACTAGATAGGCAAACAAAAATATCAAGCTTGCCACTAAGGTCATGATACCTAGACCAATCGGTAAAATAAAAAAATACGCCTGCCACACAGTGTCATCTCTCAACAGTTCTCAATATTCATATCATAGCAGTATTGTGATTGTACTGTCAGTATGAGACATATCTAAATACCCTCAAACCCCATTTATCAGAGCCTCTGCATAAATTAAATGTATGCAGAGGCTGATTGATGACATGCCCTAGTATTGCTCAATTTAGGTGTAATGGACAAAATTCATGCTAAAAAGTAGAAGGTAGTGGCTAATGGACATAATTCATGCTATTTAAGCTACCTTGACAGTAAGAAATCCTTAATAAACCGCAACTTACGATGCTCATTTAGAC
>Ga0307486_1000209_pt1 | contig 58569 bp, 54 predicted proteins | sample CBIW02metaG_FD_203663 | JGI IMG/M metagenome (GOLD analysis project Ga0307486, IMG submission 203663) | Sea-ice brine microbial communities from Beaufort Sea near Barrow, Alaska, United States - CBIW 0.2 | ecosystem: Environmental > Aquatic > Marine > Coastal | place: USA: Alaska | collected... | reverse complement strand
CTTTTTCATAGATAAATGATTGAAGTTATTCATCTAAGATACTGAATACCAGTCTTTTAAACAAGTTTTTACATGCTTATTTTGTTAGTTTTTAATGAGTTATATTTTTGTCATGTAGTGTAAAAAACTATCCATTAGCAGCTGGTCAAGCATTGGCAAATGTATCGGTGGATTTTAAACATTCATTTTTTCCAATCATTTCTAAAGCTAAAGTTGTGATTTCTGGCGATATAATTGATTTTAATAAAGGAGCTGTTGTGAAATCGGAAGTTGAGAAATTCCCAATAGGCTTAGAGAATAAAAGGGAGAATGAACTTAATGTAGCCAGTGAAATGGTTTATTTTGAATACGAAAGTAAATTAAAGTTGGGAAAAATTGTTGGTTATGGTTTAACTAGAGTTAAAGTTATGTCCCTCAGTGAACGTGATCGTCTAAGAATTAAAAGAGTACCCGTAAGAAAATTGTTTTTCATGAATAAAAATGAAGCGATTTTGGAAACTAATTTTAATATAGGAGATGAAGTAACTTATGTTGATGAAATCGTTGATGAGAATGGAGCGTATAGGAATGTATTGCGCTCTGGCACTGTTTTCGGTCTTGGACAAAAAGGAGCTGTGATAAAATATAATGTAGAAGACGTCCCTCTGTTCTTTGTTGTTGAATACGAAAAAATCAGTCTGAAAGAATAATTTTTTTCAAGATTGAAAGCTTTTGATTTTACTATATTAGAGACTTGATATTTTTAGAACTTAATTCTATTTAAAAATGCAAGAAGAAAATACGCCAGAAGAACAACCCAATAATCCACTTCACGGAGTAAAATTGGCAACAGTTGTTGAAACTTTAGTTGACCATTATGGATGGGAAGAGTTAGGTAAAAGGATTAATATCAATTGTTTTACCAGTAATCCTTCTGTTAATTCTAGTCTTAAATTTTTGAGAAAAACGCAATGGGCGAGAGATAAAGTGGAACAGCTTTATTTGAAGAATTTAAAGAGGTTTAAGTAATGATGAACTATGAATTTTTGGAGTTGTTCAATAATCGTAATTTGTAATTTATTTTTTGCTTTAGTAAAGGTGAGCTGTTTTTCAATAAAACCAAGATTCACATAGTCATAAATGAAAACTGAATTTGAAATTAAAGACAAGTCCAAAACGACTGATGGAATAAAAATTGCTCCTTTTAGAAAGCACATTCGTAAAACTTCTCCGCACAAACACAATAGTTATTTCGAAATCATCTACCTTACAAGAGGAGAAGGTTCGCATACAATTGACACAAGAGAATACGAAATTAAAACTTCTATAATATTCACTATTCGTAAGGAGCAAGTTCATTTTTGGGACATCAAAACAGAACCAGAAGGCTTTGTTTTGATCATTAAAAAATCATTCATTGAAAACTGTTTAGATAAGGACATAAAAAGATTGATTTCTGATTTAAGTTTCCATACTTGTCTATTTCCACAAGACAATTCGGCTATAGATATTTATCAAATATTACTAAAAGAACATTCCAAAAACAATATTTTCAAACAACCAATAGTCGATGGTTTGTTAAAAGCTTTATTAGCTAAATTACTAGAATCGGCTGTGCAAAATTTGTCTAGCATCGGAAACAATTCTATTTTCCAATCTTATATTGATTTATTGAATCAAGAAAATAAATTGACCAATAAAGTAAATCATTTTGCAGGAATTTTAAATACTACACCGCAAAATCTAAATGCAATTTGCAGAAAGGAAACAGGTCAATCAGCTTCTGAAATACTTTCTGAACATATTGTGAATGAAGCCAAGCGACTTTTACTTTATACTGATCTTACCGTGAGTGAGATTTCTACAAAGCTGGACTTTAAGGACAATTCCCATTTCTCTAAATACTTCAAACGTCACGTTGAGAAAACACCTATAGAATTTCGGAATGCCAATAGTTAACGAAGTACCATTCAATTTTCAAATAGACCGTGACTAAAGAGTTTTATTGTATAGTTTTGAAGTTTTAAAATATAAGCTTTAGAAGTTCAGAATGAATAGTCGATTAAAAGAAGTTGCAAAATTATTTTTCAAATTAGGAAGTATTGCTTTTGGTGGGCCAGCCGCTCATATTGCAATGATGGAGGATGAAGTTGTGAAAAAAAGAAAGTGGATGACACAACAACATTTTCTTGATATGGTTGGAGCGACAAATTTAATTCCAGGCCCAAATTCCACAGAAATGACAATGCATTGTGGTCATGAAAGAGCGGGATGGAAAGGCTTGATTGTGGCTGGAGTGAGTTTCGTATTTCCCGCAGTTGTAATTACAATGGTCTTCGCTTATTTGTATCAGCAGTATGGACAAATGCCTAAAGTTGAACCATTTATTTATGGAATAAAACCTGCAGTAATTGCCATTATTCTTGGAGCAGTTTATCGACTGGGTAAAAAAGCATTGAAAAATGTTGAATTGGGTATTTTAGGAGGTTTGACTTTGACCGCTTGTTTGTTAGGTGTACATGAAATAGTGGCTTTATTTGCTTGTGGATTTCTCGGTTTAGCTTTGTATTTCATCCGTAATTCGCAAAACAAGCTGTACAGTGTAACTCCTCTTATTTTATTCCAAGTAGCGTTATCTGCTGGAACTTTTAAAATTCTATGGACATTCTTTAAAGTTGGTGCTTTGCTTTATGGTAGTGGTTATGTTTTGTTTGCTTTTTTAGATGCGGAGTTAGTGAATACAGGAATGCTCACCAGACAGCAATTGATTGATGCTGTTGCTGTGGGTCAGTTTACTCCAGGTCCAGTTTTATCTACCGCAACATTTATTGGTTGGCAATTGGGTGGTTTTTGGGGAGCGATTGCTGCAACTGTTGGAATCTTTCTTCCTTCGTTTATTTTTGTGAGTATTCTCAATCCTTTTATTCCTAAAATGCGTAAATCTAAAATTATGGCCGCCTTTTTAGACGCTGTGAATATTGCTGCTGTTGCTGTAATAGTCGCTGTTTGTATTGAAATGGGGAAAGATACTTTAACAGATTGGAGAGCCATTTTAATCGCTGTAGTAAGTATCACAAGTGTTTTTGTTTTTAAGAAAGTGAACAGTGCATTTATTGTAATTGGTGGAGCATTGTTTGGATTCGTTTTAACATTATTCTAAAAGAATCTCTACTCAATCCAAAGTAATGCTGAGATTAAACAAAACATTTATAAATTTGTTAATCTTACATCAATAAATTCTTGAAAACAAAGTCAACATGAATATTTCCCCAGAAACTCCAGTTCAATTTAAATGTGGTGCAACAATGAAAAACAGATTTATGTTAGCACCAATGACCAATACGCAAAGTCACGAAGATGGAACGCTTTCTGAAGATGAATTCAAATGGTTAACGATGCGAGCGGAAGGTCAATTTGGGTTAGTGATGACTTGCGCTTCTCATGTTCAAAAGAATGGAAAAGGCTTTCCTGGACAATTGGGAATATTCTCAGATGAACATATCGAAGGTCATAAAAGATTAGCTGCAAACATTAAATCTTACGGAAGTTTAGCTGTTGTTCAATTGCATCATGCAGGAATGCGTTCGCCAGCAGAATTGGTTGAAGGTTTGCCAGTTTGTCCGTCAGATAATGAGAAATATGGTTGCCGTGGGTTGTCAATTGAAGAAGTTGAACAATTAAAAGCTGACTTTATTGCTGCTGCGATTCGTGCAAAAGAATGTGGTTACGATGGAGTGGAAGTGCATGGAGCACATGGTTATATTCTAACGCAATTCTTGAGTCCAGAGTTCAATAAACGAACTGATAAATACGGTGGAAGTTTAGAGAATAGAGCCCGACTTTTATTTGAAATAGTTGATGGAATAAGAGCAACTTGCGGAAAAGAATTCTTGATAGGAGTCAGACTTTCTCCAGAAAGATTTGGAATGGATTTGCTTGAAGTAAAAGAAGTTTGTCAACGATTTATAGCTGAAGATAAAATTGATTTTCTTGATATTTCTTTGTGGGATATTTTCAAAATGCCAGAGGTGGAAGAGTACCAAGATAAATCATTATTAAGTCACTTTACAGATCTTAATTACAAAAACATCAAACTTACAGTTGCTGGAAAAATCAAAAATGGAGATGACGTAAACAAAGCATTGAATTCAGGAATTGATTTCGTTTCCATTGGTCAATCCGCTATATTACATCACGATTTCCCAATAAAAGTGATGGAGAATCCGAATTTCGAACCAGTTAAAACTCCATTGTCTGTAGCGTATTTGAAGAAAGAAGGGTTGGGTAAAGATTTTATCAATTACATGAAACGTTGGGAAGGATTCGTGGAAGGAAAATAATTACGAATGGAACAATTACGAATTACGAATTAAAAAAAAAATGATCATGATTTTTTCGTGATACTGAATTGAATTAATTCTTAATTGCTTATTTTAGTAATTCAAAATAATTCGTAATTGACAATGACTATAGTATCAGAAAATGTGATTCCTGGAAATCATGGAAAAGTGTTTAGCACAAGTGCAGAAAACAGAACCAGTTTAAATAATATCAAAAGAGCTATTCTGCGGGTAGATGGCGTAAGAGATGTTGTGATAAACGAAAGGGCTTTTCCAATAGAATTAACGGTTCAAACATCCGAATCGGTGAGTGTTCAAGATATTAAAAAAGCGGCTGTTTCCGTTGGTTTTCATTTGATTCCAAAAGGAATGTTTCCTCTTTAAAAATTAATTTAGAATGAATAGTTTCAATTTTTAGCGCATGATTTCAAATTGAGATTCTTGTTAATATCTAATCTTAATCTCTCTTGATTTTTCGTTTTATAATTTCATAATTCTTACAATTGAATATATTTGTAGCTCATAATCGAAAAAAAAAATGGACGATAAAGAATACGATAACTGGGATGAGCAAGTAGGAAACGCTGAAAAGGAGAATGACGATTTGATAGAAGGGTTTAGTAAATATCTTACTGGCAAGGCTTTAGATACTAAAACCATTCAAAAACACATTGATAATGTTGATTTTTATGTGAATACCTTTTTGTTGCGCTATGAAATCATCCCAGCAGAAAAAGGGTCTTATGAAATTGGTGATTTTTTAGGTGACTTTTTCATCAGAAAAGCAATGTGGTCAACTAAAGCTGCTGTTGAACAAAATATAGTAAGTTTCAAAAAGTTCTATACTTATCTGAACGAAATTGGAAAACTTTCAGATGAAGATTTATTTGAAATGAAACTGATGATCAAGGAGGAAACAGAAACTTGGATTGAACGCGTCGTGAAATATAATTCGAATACAGATGGTGATTGGTACTAAAATTAATTGATAATTATGAATTTATAATTATCAATTATGAACGATTAGATGGTAGTTCCAAGTTGAAGTTTTTCTTAAATGATTAAGCTCATCATTTTTTTTAATTCGTAATTGATTTAATCCTTTAATCCTTGAATTTTTAAATTTGTCTAAAATATGAAAAAAGTACTCCTAGTTTTAGCAGAAGGATTTGAGCTTTTAGAAGCCAGTGCTTTTATTGATGTCATTGGGTGGAATTTAATCGAAGGCGATGGTTCTACTCGTCTATACACCTGTGGACTTAAAAAGGAAATTAAAAGTACTTTCAATCAAACTTTTATTGTTGATTTTCTGATTGAAGAAATTGATGTTAACGAATACGATGCACTTGCAATTCCTGGGGGATTCGAGCAATATGGATTCTATAAGGACGCTTATGATGAGCAGTTTTTAGAATTAATTCGAGGTTTTAAAGCCAAAAATAAAATCATCGCTTCAATATGTGTTGGAGCACTGCCAGTTGGAAAAAGTGGAATTCTAAAAGGTAAAAATGGAACAACTTACAACAATCCGGTAAGAAGAAAAGCCCTAGAAGATTTTGGAGTAAATGTACTCAACGAACAAATTGTAATAGACGATAATATCATCACTTCCCGTGGACCATCAACGGCTTTAGATGTGGCTTTTATTCTTTTGGAAAATCTAACCACAAAGAAAAATACGGAAGAGGTTCGTAAACTCATGGGATTTTTATCAATTGACAATTGATAATTTTGTAATCCTTGAATCCTTCAATTCCTTAATTTGGCGTAATCCCCTAATTCGTAATTCGTAATTGTTTCATTCGTAATTAATTCATTCTTTCTTAGCTTTTTTATCGAGTTTTTTAAAATACCTTCTAAACAAAAAACTACGCTTCAAAGCTTCCATATTTTCATTCAGTTTATCAGCTGATTCTTTAATATCAATCATCGTTGAATCAATCTCTCTTACCAAATCTTCATCTTGTGTTAGGTGATTTATCGCTCCTTTTCCATTTTTTATTTCAAGAATATACTCATTCAAGTTTTTAGTTATTTGATTTACATCTTCACTCGATTTTTCTAGACTAGTGAAAATACTTCTCATTTGATTAGCGGCAGCGGTGTCACTCAGAATAACAGCAGCAGCGCTTTCATCATAATTTATTTTTGAAATAATTGAATTGATTCTTGCAATTGCTAAACTTGTAGCTTCAGTCGTTTTTCTTAGTTCGACGACTGATTGTTGAATATTTTCTGCCATAAGGGTGTCATTAAGCAATTTTCCAATCGTTCCTTCGCCTTCTAAAACTTGTTTTGTAATTTCTAATAAATCGGCAGACAATAATGCGACATTTTTATTCGTAATATTTAATGTTTCCAGCATTTCGTCAGTGCTGACATTACTTTGGGAATTAATGGTATCGCCAGAAACAACAGGTGCTGATTGTTGATTTTTCCCTGGAATGATGTTAACCACCATGCTTCCAACTAATCCATCCGAACCAACTGAGGCAATCGCATCTTTTTTAATGAATTTCGCAGTTTTTTCTTCAACAGATATGAGTATGGTAATTTTACCCACTTCTGTCATTTCTATTTTACTAACCGTTCCTACGTTAATTCCAGAATAGCGTACATTATTGCCTAATTGCAGTCCCTTTACATCGTCAAAAACGGCATACAATTGAATGCCTTTGCTAAACATGTGTTTATCTTTTCCAATGAAATAAAGACCAGAAATAAGTAATACTGTTCCTACAATCACGAAGATTCCAACCTTTATTTTTTGTGAATTTGACTTTGCCATACTATTTAATTTTTAAAAAATGCCCTTGTTTGTGGATCGCTTGAAGTTGAAAGTTCATCATAAGTTCCTTCAGCATAATTGATTCCGTCAACCAACAATATTATTCTATTTGAAATAACCCTCGCGCAATCGACGTCATGCGTGATGATTAATGAAGATGTATTGTATTCTTTCTGAATAGTTCGCATCAACTGAATTATCTCATTTGATGTAATCGGATCTAAACCCGCCGTAGGTTCGTCATACATTATAATTTCAGGCTTCAAAATCAACGCTCTTGCCAACGCAACTCTTCGCATCATTCCGCCAGAAAGTTCTGCTGGCATTAAATCAATAGCATGCAAAAGCCCTACGCTTTCTAAAGCTTGCGTTACAGACTTTTCTGTTCCTTCAAAATTTTTGACTTTATCCTTGTGACGACGCAATGGGAATTCTAAATTCTCACGAACAGTCATTGAATCATAAAGCGCACTTCCTTGAAAAAGAAATCCGATTTCAGTACGTAGAAAATCCAATTCCTCTTGTCCCATCGTAATGATATCATGATCTTTGATGGTAATGCTTCCGCTATCTGGTTGAATTAAACCAACGATAGATTTTACCATAACCGATTTTCCAGATCCAGATTTCCCCATAATTACGAGATTTTCACCTTCATAAAGTTTCAAATTGAATCCTTTAAGCACATGGTTTTTACCAAAGCTCTTGTGAATGTCTTTTAATTCTAGTACGATTTTTCTATCTTCTTTATTCATCTTGATTTCAAAAAAATATATCGGAAACAAATACTGCGATAAAGTCAATTATAAATAACAACATCGAAGAATAAACGACTGCTGAGTTCGAAGCTTCTCCAACACCAACAGTTCCTTTAGCACAATTATAACCTTTGTAAGTTCCTACAAGTCCAATCGCAAATCCGAATAAAACAGTTTTTACAGTTGCAGGAATAATGTCTGAAAAACTCAGTGAGCTAAATGCCATATTGAAGTAAAGTGTATAGGAAACTCCTCCTTTTAAGTTTTCCACCATTGCCGAACCAATGAGTGCGACTGTATCTCCAATGATTACCAGTAAAGGCAACATCAATGTGACTGCCAAAATTCTAGTGACAACTAAATATTTAAAAGGATTTGTACCAGAAACTTCCATGGCGTCAATTTGCTCTGTTACTTTCATAGAACCCAATTCAGCTCCAATTCCAGAGCCAATTCTACCAGCACAAATTAAAGCAATAATTACGGGGCCGATTTCTCGAATTATAGAAACACTGATCATTGAAGGCATCCAAGAAACTGCACCAAACTCTTCCAAAGTGGGTCTGGATTGAAGCGTAAATACCAATCCAATAATGAATCCGGTGACTACAACTAAAAACAAAGAACGAATTCCAACATTATAGCACTGTCTAATTAATTCCTTAAACTCAAATGGTTTTCTGAATATTTCCTTAAAAAATCGCCCAGCAAAATAAGCCATTTCACCAATCTCGGCGAAAAATGATTTACTGCGTTTTAAAATGGAATTTTCTTTTGACATGTAGTGTGTAATAATTACGAATTTAATCAATTAAAATTACGAATCCGGAAACCCTCTAATTAACAATTCAGAGCATGTCTTGAGTTTAATAATTGACCTGTACGATATTTATATTGATCAGTATTATATCCAATTCTAAATATACGGATTTTTCCTCTTGTTATAATATGAAAAAAGTCATGTTTGATTTTAATCTTTAGTTAATCAGTTCTCTTATGTCAATTCTTTTCAATGTAGTTAAACCAATGTTTTTTCAATTTGCTTAGTGTCTGTTAGAAAATTCATTAACTTTAATTCTTTTGAAAAGTGTCACTACTATAACATAGCAATTCGATATGATGAAAATAAAACTTGTCCTGATTTCGGTTTTTCTAATCTGTAATTTTGCTTCGGCACAAAACGAATTAAATCTCAAGACTTCAATCTATGCAGGAGGGGCAAGACAAGGCGCAACCTATTTGAAATTTGAAAGGGCTTTATTCTCTAATAATTGGACTGAAACGATTATTAATATTGGTGTTGGAAGCGTTTCTGGAGAAGGAAAGTATGGAATTTTTACGATGAATAAAATTATGCCTGGGGTAGCTCAACTTTTTGGCTATAAAAGATTTTTTCTTGAGCTTGGTGTAGAACCTTCAATAGTCTTTTATCGAAAAGTTGCTTTTATAGATTTAAACGCAATAGTTGGTTTACGCTATCAGAACAGAGCAAGTAAAGATCCTTCATTTTTTGCTCAAATAGGGCTTAATCCGAAAATGTATTATTCACACAATAGCAATATTGATGTCCCTTTTTATTTTGGAATTGGGTTGAGTTTATAGGATTTGTCTTCTTATATTTCTTGAAGTTTTATTTAATATGATATGTAATTTTGTGATAACCTTCTGTAATTTTACGCCTCGAAATGGATTGTTTTTTCAATCAAATAAATCTTAAAGTTAAACCTGAGTGTTTTTATGTTTGAATAAATAAAGGTTGTTCAATTAAAATATAGAGATTTACATTCTGTCACATGCTAAAACTAGAAACACCTAGATAAAACACTATTATGATAAAATCTACAAACGCTAAATTTCGCAAGAGTATTGTCTTATATATCTTGGGATTATTAGTGCTAATAAACAGATTCTTTATTCTTAAGGAATTTAATTTTCAATATACGGGAACAGACGATCTTGTATTTTGGCAAGCAGCTGTAGATTATTCACAGGGGATATTTCACGAGCCCTATTTTTATGGTCAGGATTATAATTTCGCTTTGGAATCAATTCTTGCAGTGCCACTTTTACTCATTGGAATTCCTGCTTTTATTGCTCTGCCATTGGTTTCCTCCTTTGTTGGGATATTTCCGTTTTTTGTTTTAGCAATAGCTTTATTTAGAAAAGGCTTTACCAATGATGCATTTTTGTTTTTGTTAATTCCACTAGCAATGCCAATCGAATATGATATTATTACTTCTGTATCAAGGGGGTTTACGAGTGGCTTATTCTTTTGTTCTTTCCTAATATTTCCTTTGTTATCTCCGACTAAAATCAAGTCATTTATTATTCTCGGTTTAGCAGTTTCTTTTGGATATATATTTAATGCGAATTCCTTAATTCTCTCTTTTCCAATATGCCTTTATCTTTTATTTAAAAATTATAAAAGTCCTTATTTTTATTTATTAGGTCTTGCCGCTACAATTCCCGCTTTTTTAATTTTATATTTTTCAAAAGAATTCTATATAAATCATCCTGAATTTTTGACTCATTCAATGTGGGGGCTTGACTTTAAATTTGCTAGAGTAGTTTATGGACTCTCGCATTTAGATGACTTTTTCCGTTATCTCACACCTGTTTTATGGTCAGGAAACTGGTTGGTTTTACTCATAATATTATTTCTAGCCATTGCAACGTTAAAAAAGAACTGGAAAAAAGGGGTGAGTCTATTACTAAATTTACTATTTATTGTTGTCCTTTTAGGCATTACAAAAATACATGATGATGCAGGCGTTATCTTTTTATCATCTACAAGAATGTTTTTGGCGATTCCTCTACTATTTGGCGTAGCGCTGTTTTGGACTAAGAAAGACTTTATAGACGAAAATAAATTAAGACTGATCATTGCTACTGTAGGGATCTCTGTTTTTTTTGTCAAGATAAGCTCTTATGAGACAGTAATAAAAGAACATACTGAAGAAACCAATTATGGAGCTATTGCAATCAAAAAAATCGACGATTTAAAAGTTGAATGTTCAGAAATAAATGACATAGCGACGAATTACGATGTTGATTTGTTGGTTTTTATTCCCAATTATCGCTACAACACTCCTTATATGATATCCTATAATTTAGGATGTTCTATTATTGAAGAACAAATGACCTCCTCCGTTATGAGCACTTATGAAAGAAGAACTTGGGTTTTTGAAAAGGAGAAAAATACCGCAAGAAAGACTGTACTTCTTTATAATTTGAATATCGATGAAACCAAGGAATATGATAAATTTATTGACTATGAATTTATAAAAGGAAAGCCGAATATGGTATTAGTAAGAAACAATGATAAAACCCTATTTGAACTTTCGAAAGTTTTTGATTTCCGTTTGATGAGAAGTACTTATTGATTGGGTTTTTCGTGCTGCTTATCTTCTTCTTCCATAAATTTGGTGTGTCGTGAAGACGTCTGGACTAATTTAAGGTTTTTTTGTAAAATATTGGTTTCATAGTTTCTTAAAATATGCGAAGAAGGTTGCTGCAAACAAAAAAAAGCTGACCATTATAGTCAGCTTTTTTAATATCTATTTACTATTATTTATTTCTTAAATTCAGTAATAGTTTTCTCAATAATCGCCACACATTCCATCAATTGCTCTTCAGTAATTACCAAAGGTGGAGCGAAACGAATAATGTTTCCGTGAGTTGGTTTTGCTATTAACCCATTTTCTTTCATTGCCATACAAAGATCCCACGCAGTTGTGCTTTCTTCTGTATCGTTGATTAAAATTGCGTTCAATAAACCTCTACCACGAACTTTATTTACTAAATCACTTCCTTCAATAATACGGTTCATTTCCTTACGGAATAATTTCCCCATTTTATCCGCATTGGCTGCTAAGTCTTCATTTTTGATCACTTCTAAAGCAGCAACAGCAACAGCAGCAGCTAAAGGATTCCCACCAAAAGTAGAACCATGTTGACCTGGCTGAATAACTCCCATAATGTGATCATCTGCTAAAACAGCTGAAACTGGATAAACTCCACCTGAGATTGCCTTTCCTAAAACAACCATATCTGGACGAACGTAAGTTGGTGCTTTCTGCTCACATGTAGAACCACATGAACAATTTCCGCACACTGCTAAAAGACTTCCTGTTCTTGCTATTCCAGTTTGAACTTCATCCGCTATGAACAATACATCGTTTTCTGTACATAATCTTCTAACTTCTGCCAAGTAGTTTTCATCTGGAACAAAAACTCCAGCTTCACCTTGAATTGGTTCAACCAAGAACCCAGCAACGTTGTTCTGTTTTAATGCTTCTTCTAAAGCAGCAGTATCATTATAAGGTATTTTTATAAATCCTGGTGTATATGGTCCAAAATTATCGCGGGCATTATCGTCATTTGAGAATGAGATAATTGTTGTTGTTCTTCCATGGAAGTTGTTTTCACAAACAATAATTTGAGCTTGGTCTTCTGGAATACCCTTTTTTTCGTAAGCGTATTTTCTACAAATTTTAATAGCTGTTTCTACTGCCTCAGCACCAGAATTCATTGCTAAAATTTTATCAAAACCAAAAGTTTCGGTTGCATACTTTTCAAAAGGTCCTAAAACATCATTATAAAAAGCACGTGAAGTCAAGGTTAATGTTTCCGCTTGTTTCTTTAATGCTCCAATAATATGCGGATGACAATGCCCTTGATTTACAGCAGAATAAGCAGAAAGAAAATCGTAATAATGTTTCCCTTCAACATCCCATACATGAACACCTTCACCTTTCGCCAAAACAACTGGCAACGGATGATAATTGTGCGCTCCGTACTTTTCTTCCATTTTTATTATGTCTTCTGAAGATAACTTTTCTGTTGTTGTATTCATATAATTTGTTTTTTGTCGTTTATAAAAGTGTTCTTGCCTGTAAAAACACCAAGGCTCCTGCAAATATAACGATTCAATGGGGAAATAAAAAATTCAGTATTTTAGTGGTGAGTTTGGAGTATTGAGTTTGAAACTCAAAATATCACTTATAGAATGGTAAGTTTTAATTTTAACCAATGCATCGAACAGCTTTTGTTAAAAATCTTAACATTTTTTAGAAAAAAAATCAAAAAACATTTGGTTTTAACTTAACTTAACTTTAGTGAAATTAAACACGAAATCTTATGAAAAAATCAATTATTATTCTATCACTTATTGCTATTGGTGTTAGTGCAGAAGCACAGTACAATACTCCTTTTTATCAAGGAATTAGCAATGGAAACCAAAGCGGATTTATAGGAATTGGAATTAGTCCAACTGTTTCACCAATTTCACCACTGCCAAACTTTAACTTGCAAGTTCATGGTGTCTCAGATTATTTTACAACAATGGGTCCTACTGGACCAGGTGATCCAACTGAAATTGGTGGTAACCTAAATGATAAAGAGATTAATAATACGTCTTACACTAAATCGATAACCAATCATGGTGCTACATCACGTATCGGTTTAACAAATACATTCACAGGATCAGACGTTTTAGATGGAGCTGTTATTAGAATGTCAGAAAACGATTTGTTCATCAAAAATAGAGAAGATGGAGACTTAACACTTTCAATTCCTTATGTAGCAATGAGGTTCTCTAGAATTTCCAAAAGAATTTCCATTAACGGAAACGCAAATAGCACGAGTAATAAATTAGCTTTATTTAATATTCAAGGTCTTTTAGATAATGGGTTAAGTATAGAATCCAAAGGAAATGATAAATATGGTATTCGTGTTAAAGTTAAAGATGATAACAGTAATATTTTTGAAGGTTTTGGCGATAATGATAACGTTGCCAACTTTCAAGTAACTGGAGGAGGTGAAGTTTATGCAAGAAGATATATTACTACTTTGTCTCCATTTCCAGATTATGTTTTTCAACCTGATTATAAGTTAAGAACTTTTTCAGAGCTAAGAACTTTTATCAACACCAACAAGCACCTCCCAAATATGCCAACCGCATTAGAAGTAGCAGAAAATGGAGCTGATATTGGCGAGATCAATAGAGTTTTGGTTGAAAAAGTGGAAGAGTTGACACTTTATATTTTAGAACTAGAAGAGCGAGTTGTGGAAGTGGAAGCTACCGATGAAGCAGAAACTACTTTGCAAGAACGCATTACACGCCTTGAAGAAATAATTCTAGAATTATCCAAATAATATGTAACTTGAGTTTTATAATCTGAGGGTGATTGAATTGATAATTCGTCATTCGTAATTGAACAAACGCTATGAAAACTTTAATAAAAATACTACTGTTCACATCTGTGTTTTTACTTGTCTTATTTTCCTGTAAAAAAGAACAATTAGAAATGAAAAAGACTGCCGACCCTTGTGATTGTGCAAGTGAGGTGAGTGCTGATTTTGTTATAGAGGAACAATTGAATAACATTCCTCATTATGATTGGGTTGAAACTGATACTACTCTATATAATAAGGATGTACAATTTCGAGCGTTGGAAGAAGATGCAGAATACACATGGTATATAGGTTTGGATAAATTTGAAACTAAAGAAGCGAGTCGTTATTTTTCTGATCAATGGATTGGATATGATATACCCATTACTTTAGTCGTTAAAAAGGAACCCAATAAAACTTGCTTTCCCGATGATGATGGTTATGATTCTATTACAAAGACTTTTCATGTTTCTAAATATCCAATATATAATGGAACATGGGGGAATATTGAACATGGGGGGCTAGAAGGGACATATAAGGTTATAGGGGACGATTTAATGGACAGCATTGAAGTGACTATAAATTTCAGAGACCATTTCGGATCAAGAACTATTGATATTGGAAACCCAGATGGAAGTGGTATAAATTGTGAACTTCAGAATGTAGAAAAAGGTATTAGATATTGGACTTATAGGTATGTAAAGACTATCTGGTATACTGATGAAGATTTTTGTACAAGCGTAGGCGTAACAATCCACAATCAAATGGATGGTGTAAGTGTTTTAGATTTTATAACAAGTATTCCTAATAACGAGGGTATAACCGTGAAAAAAGAATGGCAATATAAAGGACGAAAAATAAATTAATATGAAAAAGATAATTCTAATACCCGTTTTAATAGTAGTATTCTTATTGAATCACCAAACTGGTTATACTCAGTCAGAAAATTGTGAGCCAAAGGAAATGAATACAAATCCAGATATTACTCCAACTCAAGTTCATCTTGATAACATTCCGCAAGATGGCGGTAGTCACGATCCTCGATTTCTAAATAATTTTTATTGGTGGACGGATCCTAGTAATATAGCAACAATACCCTTAGAAGACATGGGGCTTACAAGTGGAGATTATTATGGTGATATGCAACCAATTAACTCTCAGTTTTTCATTAACCATTACATGTATTTAAATCATTTACATAGAGAAGTAATGCGATCAGAAAATGGTTGGGAAATTCTTTCAATGAACACAGGTGTTTATCCTGATAATAATACTTTGGTAAATATGAATATTAATGCTCCGTTGAGACCGATTCCGTATTTATTATTTTATAATAAATATACAGGTGTTGCCCGTATTTTTGTTAGATATGGTGAAAACTCTGATCCTACAACTTCCATAAATGCTGCGGAAATACATATTCAATATCAGGATCCTGAAAATGTTTCTGGTATTTTGAGGAATGGAGAGGGGATAGATCAACCGTTGGATATTCCTACCGAAGTACAAATTGTTACTTCTAGAGTGCCATCACCAGGTGATGAAAGCTTGTGGTTTAGCACAGATTTTCAATTAGCTTATGATCCTTGTGTTTGTGAATATGAATCTGAATTCAACATTTATTTTAAGTTTTTTCATACAGCAGAAATTAAAGTTGCAGGCTTTTTTCAATCAGCAACTCAAGATTTATCGCCAGAAGATCTTTACAACGGAAATAGTTATAATCAAACCTATCTTAATGCAATGATGAATGAAATGGATAAGGCCGGAGAAGGTTACGTTATATATAAGCACATGAATGATTTAATTGACGATTATTTGGAAAGACTTTCTGTTTATAAGCAAAATGTAGCAACAGCACAGAGTTTTAATTCTAGTATAAAGAAACAGCAATCAATCATGAAAATTGCTAAATTAATTTTCTCATTAGCCTCTGGTGTTGCATTACCAACTATTTCTGGAGATGCTGAATATCAAAATAATGTGGACAATGTTGATGAATTGAAGAATCAACCTGATAAAGATGATTTTGGTCCAGAAACTCAAAAAGCATATTTCAAGGAATTTAATAAAGCCATGTCAACAGGTTTTGATTTATTGATTTCAAGTAGCCTAAATGCTAAAACTTTACCCTCAACTCCTAAAATGCCAACAGCATCCTTTGGAGAAATGAAGTTTAGCGGGACTTTATCTGATGAAGCGAAAACCTCAGGGCCAACTATAAAAACCCCTGGGTCACTTAATTCCAATATAGTTGATGCACAATTACCAACACAATTTCCAATATACAATGAGAGTGTTGGAGTTTTTGCTTTGCTAAATAGTCCAGAATTAGTTATTTCTAACAAGAAAAATGAAAACTGTTATGTTTATGGAACTCAAAATATGACAATAACTAGTCAAGGTACAACAGATTCACAAGATATTGAATTAAAAAAGATAGAATCAGAAAGGATTACTCAGTTCAAATTGAAAAACGATTTAGAATACTATTTTAATCCTGCATTAGATATTAAAGAGTATTCAATAGATGTTAGCTTTGAGTTCCGTGGAGAAATGTTACATGATGGTCCATGCCATTTAAATTTTCTAAATATGGAAATGCCAGCTTACACACAGCAATCCATTCTGCCTCAACATAGCGCAAACATTAATAGTACCTCATTCAATCCTTATGAAAATGAACTTTTAAAACATATAATTCCAGAACAATGTGACTGTAATGTTCAGGGTGTTCAATACGAGCATTGTGGTTCAAATAATATTATAGAACGAAATCCAATTACTTTTTCAACTGTTTCTGTTCCAGTAGATGCTGTGAAAAGCTTTATTTACAGCTATGGTTATAAAAATGAATGGAAAAACCCTGGTTTTGCAACCTCTGATATTCATATTTCACAAAGAGATGCATATTATAATAGTAGGTACTTTGATTGTAATGAATTATCTAAGGGTGTAAATTATGTAGTTGAGGGTAAATATTATATGAAACTAATGGTTGATGTCATTTTTGAAGGAGTACATCTTGATGGGTCACCAAAAGAATATACTTATCTTTATACCTACGAAATTGATAAGAATAACATTTCTAACTTAACAGGTACTACTTTGTCAAATAACCCGCAAAACTACAGTCAAAATATAAATTTTGAAGGTTACCACTTTGATGGCTCATTTATTCCAGGTTGTGTTTTAAATGGTACAACTTATACATGTTCAGCAATTGATAATGCATATCTAGTTGGTGATTATACGGTAGCGCCTGGGTATGAAGTTTTTATTGAAGCAGGGAACACTATTAATGTTAATAATGAAGCATCTGTTTCTCCAGAAATAGTTCTACAGATAGTACCTTTAGACGTAAGCAATCCTATGCCGGTTCAAGAATCAGGAAATGTAAATACTTTTTGTTTAAACAAAGACAGATATAGAGCTAGGTCTACTAAAATGGCTATGTTCAGCAACGACTCAACAACAGTTTACGAAGAAGACGTCAGAGATATCTTCGCTTTCAACATCTTCCCCAACCCAACAAGTGGGAGTTCAGCTGTAAGCATTACGCTTAATGAATCCGCGAAAGGGGAGTTGTTTATTACGGATATGAACGGGAGAACATTAGCAACAGCTTTTAGTGCTCAAACATTACGAGCAGGTCAAACGGAGCATCAATTGCCAACAGCATCATTAGCGAGTGGAATATATTTGGTTCATTTGTTTGTTGATGGTGAACGCCATGTGAAACGATTGGTGAAACAGTAAGTTAAAATCAAGAATCCGTCAATGGACGGACAAGTTGAAAAGTGAAAAATTAAAAATGATGTTGAAAGCTTATTTTTAATTTTTCGCTTTTATATAAAAAAAAACATCATGAAAAAAACAGCAATTTTACTCTTCGCACTAGCTTTCATCTTCGCATCATGCGACAAAAACAAACGTGCATCAAAACGTTTGATGAAAGCAGGCACGTGGGAAGTCGTAGAACTTTCCGTTGATGGTCAAAACTTATTTCCTTTACCTTTTTGGCAAGTTAATGATTGTGATATTTACGAAACTTTATGCACTGCATCATGGAAGCTTGAAGGAAAACAAAGTCAATTTTACTGGCAATTCAATGAAAAAGCACAACTTTTCACTATTTCTAGAATGGTAGCACCCGAAGATTGTGAAGATTTCTACACCGAAGAAGTAGAGCAACAAACCTTTAAGTTTAGCGGAGATTATGAAGTGATGGAAAGAAAACGTAAATCTATGACTTTTGAAAGTTCAAAAACGCTAGGTTTTGATGGAGAGAAAGTGGTTTTAAGACTTGAAAAGAATTAAAAACTAAAAATGGATGCTTCAACGTATTTTTTCGTTATCCTCACCGCTGTGTAGAGGGTTAAAAAATAGAAACAATACAACCTTTAGAATGTAAATCTTAAAATAAGTTGAAAACTAAAAATTGAATCCAACGCATCTTCTAGAATGAAAAGTAAAAAAATGATTCCTCGTTATTTTTCATTTTATGCTCACTGCATTATGGCCTTCAAGTAATGAATAAATTGTAATTGATAATAAACATCGTTGAGAGCTAAAGCCGTTCGTAATTGACAACTATATTTGTCTCTTTTTTAACAATTATTGGGTTTTTATACTGAGTTAAGTTGCTTTTAACTTAACTTAACTTTATTCTCATAAACATAAAACACGCTTATGAAAAAATCAATTATTATTCTCGCATTTGCAACTATTGCTATTAATGTAGAAGCGCAGTACAGTACCCCATTTTACCAAGGAGTAAGTAACGGAGCTCAAAGCGGATTTATAGGGATAGGAATTAGTCCAACTGTTTCACCAATTTCACCGCTGCCTAACTTCAATTTACATGTTCATGGCGTTTCAGATTATATTAGTCCACCGTCTACACCGACAGGACCTGGAGGTCCTGATCCAGAATTTTTGATTGGCACGGGTTATACTGGTCAAGGCACAAATAATCCTGGCAGCAGGACAACTGGTCATGGTCCTACATCTCGAATCGGATTAACAAATACATTTACTGGTAATGATGTTATGGATGGCGCAGTAATCCAAATGTCCAAAAATAATTTATACTTTAGAAATAGAGAAGATGGTAATTTAACTATTTCCGTCCCAGCCTTAGAATTGAGATTCTCTAGTGTTTCAAAAAGGATTTCAGTAAACGGAAATGCAAGTAGCACAAGTGATAAAATGGGTAGATTTAATGTTGACGCTACGCTAGATAATGGGATGAGTATAAAAACCATAGGAACTGACAAATTCGGGATTCGTGTTAAAGTAAAAGATGATAACAGTAATATTTTTGAAGGGTATGGCGATGATGATAATGTTGCAAACTTTCAAGTAACCGGCTCAGGAGAGGTATATGCAAGAAGATATATTACAACACTGCAACCTTTTCCCGACTATGTTTTTCAACCTGATTACGAACTCAGAACTTTTTCAGAATTAAGGTCATTCATCAACACCAACAAACATCTCCCAAATATGCCAACTGCATTAGAGGTAGAAGAAAATGGTGCTGATATTGGAGAAATTAATAGACTATTGGTTGAAAAGGTGGAGGAATTGACTTTGTATATTTTAGAATTAGAAGAGCGTGTCGTTGAGGTAGAATCAACCGATGAAGAAGAAAATGAATTGCAAGAACGCATCACTCGCCTTGAAAAATTAATTCTAGATTTATCAAAATAATATGTAACTTGAATTTTATAATCTGAGGGTGATTGAATTAATAATTGATAATTCGTCATTCGTAATTGAACAAACGCTATGAAAACTTTAATAAAAATATTCATCTTCTCAATAGCATTTTTCTCACTGCTGTCGGGATGTAAAAAAGACCAGTTGGATATAAAACATGCAGAAGACCCTTGTGAATGTGCGAGTGAGGTGAGTGCGGATTTTGTTATAGAGGAAAGTACAGGTGCGGTTTTGCAGTTTATGACGAAAACAGATACAGTGCTGAAAAACAAAAGGGTTCATTTTACAGCCCTTGAGGATGATGCCACTTATACTTGGTATATTGGGGTCGAAGTTTTTACAGAACAATCTGCGTACCGATATTTTGATGATACTTGGGCTGGTTCTAATATACCTATCACTTTGGTAGTTAAGAAGAATCCAAACTCTATTTGCTTTCCAAACGATGATGGTTATGATTCAATTACAAAGACCTTCCATGTGTCTCAGTATCCAATATCAACTGGAGTACCTTTCACAGATGTTGATGCTGGTCCAATTGAGGGTTGGTATAGAGTGAAATCGAGTCATCTTCCGGATAGTTTTGATATTAAATTGGATATAAGAGTAGATGGACAAGGTGGAGTAATTGGACGTCATTTTAATATAACTAACTACAATGGGTATGGGGATAGTTGTATTGTCCAATCTGAAGTAAAAGCCATGAATTATAGGCAAGTATGGAACGACCCTCCAACAGGATATTGTGATAATTTATATGCTATGATTCACAACAAAATGGACGGTGTAACAGAGATGGAAATGTCTTGGATAGGTGATGGAGGAGGATTTATATATTACTACGGTAGAAAACTTTAAAACAAAGAAATCATGAAATTTAAATTTATTTTTAGCACTATTATAATATTTTCTTTTATCGTAAAATCATCAGCACAGTGTGATAATGATGTGAATACTAATCCAGATGAATCTTCTAATACTAATGCACCTAATTCGAGTTTTATTAATGGATTTAATTGGTGGGAAGGAGAACAGGTTCATAATGGTGGATATACATTAAGTAATATGTATTATAATTCTCCAAATGACCCTTATGGGCCTATGGGAAATATACAAGATGCCAATCAGTCATCATATTATCAATATTTAATTAAGTCTTTTGAACACATAGAAGAGATGAACCCCAAAAATGGTTGGGAATTATTGCTTGTGAATTTAGGAAGGTATCCTGATGATGTTACTAATGTTTCAGGAAATACGCTTGAAGACGCGCCATACATAGTGTTGTATCATCGTTATAAAAGTCTAATAAGGGTTTTTGTGAAACATGGAATAAATGAGGGAATCATCAATGCGGTTGATGGGATAAAAGTGAATTTATATTACAATGAACAATATAATTATTCAGGGTTGTTAAGAACTGGAAACCCAATAGATCAATCACTTTCACAAACAACTTCCATACTAAAACAGACTTCGGTTACAGCCTCCAACGGAAACCCCAATAAATTTTGGATGAGTGCAGATTTTACAGTTGCTTATGACCCTTGTGTTTGTAGGTATCTGTCAGTACTAAGGCTTGATTTTGAGCAGTTTCAAGAAACTGAACTCAACCTTATTGGTCGTGCAGTAACTACTACTGAACCTATAGTTTCTGCTCAAGGTACTGTTGTTGAAAATGACTTTTTTGGAAGCATGGAGTACCAAAGTTATTATAACCAAGCGACTGATGAATACTCAAGCAAGGCAAGTAAAGGATATGTAACCTATCGTTTGATCGGTGATCTTTATGATGATTATATCGCTAAAATGGAAGCTTACAAAATTGCCGTTGACTATAATAAAGGAGTTGACAAGCAATTGAAATGGGTTAAGATAGCTAAGAAGTTCATAACTTTTTCAGTATCCGCATTTACAGGTAGTTTTAGTCTAGGTGATGGCGATGATGCATTACTTCAAGAGGTGTTTGACGAGTTTCCTGAAACAGACTTTACTACGGGTACAGATGAGGAGAAAGAGGAAAAATTTGAAAGTTGGTGGAAAAGAGCATCAAAGGCGATTAGTGAAGGTTATGATTTTTTAATCAACGAAAATATTCCAAAGATGAGTGAAAACAGACCCGACATGCCTACCGTAGGTCTAACTGAAATGAATTTTTCAGGTTCTATGTTAAGAACAAAAAAAATTAATGGTCCGCGTTTTTATACGCCAGGTTCGTATTCTGAAGGAAACCCCGTTGATGTCGCAACCATGTATCCAGTTTATGATCAGCCTTTAGGTGTTTTCGCACTTCTAGAAAGTCCAAAATTAAATATTTATAAGGGGGGTATTCCCGAAAGATACACTTGTCAAGATAATCCAGATGAGGAATGCGATGACTACACTATTTATGGTTTAAATAGTTCAGGAGATACAGTTAGTACTTACACTTATAAAATGGCCTGCTCAAATGTATCCAAAGAGCATTATGTTCAGATGAAGTTAGCTGAGCCGTTAAAGTTCAGTTTTAATGAATCTCTAAATGTAGAGGATTATGATATTGAGGCTTCATTTAAAATTAAATCTAGAATTCAGTCCCCTAACCTGATGCCTCATGCTTTTGCGAATTCAAATTCATTATATAAAAATACAGATTACTTGATAAAAAATAACAATCAACTAAATGCAAATATCGAAAGTTTTGATTTTGATGTAGAAAATGACGTTGAATTAGCTTTAGGTGGTAGCCTTACTATGATGAGTACTTATGTTCCAATAGATAATTTGTTGAATTTTCCAATTCAGTTCAGCACAATTGATGAACGAACATACTACTATAGGAATGACCCTAGAAGTGAGCTTGCTCATGATTGTGAGGATTTAAATATTGCTTTTAAAGGTGAATATTCTAATGATTACATTCAGTTTGATAATTTAGAAATTGAGTTAAGGTTGTTCATAACTGTAAAATTTGAAGGTACAAATGAGGATGGCAGTGATAGAAAATTTCAATATTTAAAAACCTATTTAGTAAATCCCAGTGATATTAATTTTTTACCAAGTCCTGAATACCCTTATCTTTTTGTTAATGACGGTACACCACAAGGTCTACCTCAGAATCTTCATCTAATATCATCTGATTTTAATGGAAGTCAGGTTGAAGGATGTAAAAAGGTTGGGAGTCAATATTTTTGTCGTGCATGGAATAATGTGACACTTTCAGGAGATTTTTCAGTATCTAGTGGTTATGAGGTATTTGTTGAAGCTGGAAATGAAGTTGTCGTTATACCAAAATCAAATGTACCTAGTGAAATGATTTGGCAAATTAATACAAATCTAAATTTTAGCAGCCCTATGCCGCCATCCGATCATAATTATGTCTCAGATTTCTGCAATGATGACGAAAGATATAAGGCTAGAAGCTCTAATATGCCTCTATTCAACAACGATTCAACAACAGTTTACGAAGAAGACGCTAGAGATATTTTCGCCTTCAACATCTTCCCCAACCCAACAAGTGGGAGTTCAACTGTAAGCATTACGCTTAATGAATCTGCCAAAGGAGAATTGTTTATCACGGATATGAATGGGAGAACTTTAGCTACAGGTTTTAGTGATCAAACATTACGAGCAGGTCAAACGGAGCATCAATTGCCAACAGCATCATTAGCGAGTGGTATATATTTGGTTCATTTGTTTGTTGATGGAGAACGTCATGTGAAACGATTGGTGAAACAGTAAAAATTAATTAAAAATGAAAAGTGAAAAATTAAAAATGAGGTTGAAAGCCTATTTTTAATTTTTCGCTTTTCATTTAAAAATAAACAATATGAAAAAAACAGCAATTTTATTCTTCGCACTCGTATTTATCTTCGCTTCATGCGACAAAAATAAACGCGCATCCAAACGCTTGATGAAAGCAGGAACATGGGAAGTCGTAGAGCTTTCTGTTGATGGTCAAAACTTGTCTCTATTGCCTTCGTGGCAAGTTAATGATTGTGATATTTACGAAACATTATGCACTGCAAATTGGGTTCTTGAAGGTAGACAAAGTCAATTTTATTGGCAATTCAACGAAAAAGCGGAACTGTTTACTATTTCTAGAATTGTAGCTCCAGAAGATTGCGAAGATTTCTACACCGAAGAAGTAGAACAGCAAACTTTTAAGTTTAGCGGAGATTATGAAGTGATAGAAAGGAAACGTAAATCCATGATTTTTGAGAGTTCAAAAACTTTGGGTTATGAAGGGAAGAGAGTGGTGATAAGGTTGATAAAGGAATGAAAAATTAAAAATTAAAAATGAAGAATGAAAAATTGGGTTTTAATGTATTTTGCTGTTTTTAAATTGAAGGAGTAAATAGGATAGAAAGAAAGGAATGAAAAATTAATAATGAAAAATGAAAAATGGGGTTGCTATGTGTTTTTCTGTTTTTGAATAGAAGGATTAATATTGAAAAATTGGGTTGAATTTCCCATTCATAATTAAAAGAATGCTATGAAAACTTTAATAAAATTACTACTGCTCGCTTCTGTGTTTTTACTTGTTTTATTTTCTTGTAAAAAAGAACAATTAGAAATTGGAAAAGCAGAAGACCCTTGTGATTGTGCGAGTGAGGTGAGTGCTGATTTTGAAATTTGGGAAAGAGCTTTTAACTCTTCTTTGGCTTTAGAAACCAAAACTGACCATGTATTATCTGGAAAAAGAGTGGATTTTAGGGCTGTAGAAGATGATGCAGAATACACTTGGTATATCGGTGCTGATGTGGAGTCAGACAAAGAAGTTTATAAAACTTTTGATAGTCAATGGACAAATCAAACAATTCCAATAACACTTGTTGTGAAAAAAGAACCGAATAAAGTTTGTTTCCCAAATGATGACGGATATGATTCGATTACCAAAACGTTTAATATTTATGACCGATGTTCTACACATTTATTAGATGGCGAGTTTAAAGTAGCTTTGGAAAACTCAACCGATTCTGTAATTATGGGGTTGTATTATGATGAGAATGCCTATCCACCTGAGATGGGCTGTAGCTTCTATGATGTTGTTAATTACGACGGAAATGGCTCAACATGTTCTGCCTATTATCACGATGTTGAAAGAAATTACAGAGGGTTAAGGACTTATAATTCTACTCCCTTTGACAGTTGCAAAAATGTTACTATTGACTTTGCTGAAATTAATTTAGAAAATGAGTTCGTATTGAAATTGCGCTATCATGATGATATAAGTGAACCATTATTTTCAAAATCATACTTCGGTAGGAAATTACCATAAAACATATATCTTATGAAAAAAATAATCTTATCAATTGGGTTTGCATTGTTATTAAATCATGGAAATACTCAAGAAACAAATTGTGTGAATGGAGTAAGTACAAATCCTAATAATCCAACCAATAATAGTTTGCCAACTAACTCTCCAAGTCCTGATTATGGTGCTTTATTTCTGAACAAGTTTGATTGGTTTCCTGTTTCATCAAGTGGTTTGTTAAATGGTTATGTTACCGATAATATGCCGTTTTTAAATCAAAATAATAATACTATGCTGCATACTCATAATGATGGTATGTCGAGCTTTTATGACTATTTACAAAGTGAAGTCTTTTCCAATTTATGGCCAATTCATGAAAATGGCTGGGAATTATTAGCAGTAAATCTAGGTTACTATCCTAATATGTAACCTTTTGAAAATTCAAATGTTGACTTTAATACGGCAAACACCAACAAACATCTCCCAAATATGCCAACTGCATCATACGTAGAAGAAAATGGTGCTGATATTGGAGAAATCAATAGACTTTTGGTTGAAAAGGTGGAAGAGTTGACTCTTTATATCTTGGAATTAGAAGAACGAGTTGTTGATGTAGAATCAACCGATGAAGAAGAATCAAAATTGCAAGAACGCATTTCTCGCCTTGAGGAGTTAATTTTAGATTTATCAAAATAATATGTAACTTGAATTTTATAATCTGAGAGTGATTGAATTCGTATTCCGATAGTTATCGGAAGATAATTCGTCATTCGTAATTTAAAGAAGCTATGAAAACTTTAATAAAAATATTACTACTCACTTCTGTGTTTTTACTTGTGATATTTGCTTGTAAAAAAGAGCAATTAGAAATAAAAAAGACCGCAGACCCTTGTGAATGTGCAAGCGAGGTGAGTGCGGATTTTGAAATACGAGAGGCGCTCAATAACGGAGCGCCATCCATAAATATTTACACAGTAACAGATGATATCTTGGAGAATAAAACAGCCTATTTTAAAGCTAAAGAAACTGACGCAGAATATACATGGTATATAGGTGCTGAAATTAAAACGGATAGAGAAATATCTAGATTCTTTGAGAGCCAATGGGTGGGTAGTACAATTCCAATTACACTGGTAGTAGAAAAAGAGCCCAATAAGACCTGTTTTCCTAATGATGATGGATATGATTCAGTAACAAAATACATGGAAGTTCATAGCTTTTGTGATTCAAGTATCCTGGAAGGAACATTTCGTGTCGCAGAAGAAAACTCAATTGACTCTTTTGATATTGTTTTTGATTTTGAATTGGCGTATGCCTCACCAGGGGTTTTATCAAATAGTAATTGTTCGAGATTGGACTTTTTTAACTATGATGGCAACGGAAGTAGCTGTGTGGGTTATGATAATGCCATGGCGCGGAATTATAGAGCCTTTAGGAAAGGTAATTTTTCAAATTGGGGAGGGGCTTCATACGAATGTGGTGATCTTGTAATTAAGAAGTGTTACTTGGATTTAAATAATCAACTGTTTTTAAGTTATGAATATTGGCATGTTAATGATCCAGAAGCAATCGAACTTAATGTTAATGGTAGAAAAATAAATTAAAAAATATGAAACATTTATATATTATATTGTGTGTGTTTACATTTAGCGTGTTTATTCATGTGGCTTATGGACAGTGCGAAAACAACGTGAGTACGGATTATAACCAAACACCAATAAATAATGCTTTGCCAACTAATTCTCCACAACCTACATATGGACAGAAGTTTTTAAACGAGTTTGATTGGGTGCCTAGATCTGTTAATCAAACAGTAGCCAAATATCAGACGATAAATATGAACTCTAATATATTGGATGCTGGCGAAATTCAAAACATTTATTCAAATCAACAAAACCCTTTTTATTCTTATTTGTACAACGATATAGAACCAAATCCACAAAATGGTTGGGAATTGATCAGTGTGAATTTAGGATATTTTCCAAATGGAGATGTTCAATTACCTTCTAGCGATCATACAGATTTCCCATACTTAATTTTATATAACAAATACAGATCTATACTACGGGTATTTGGTGTTCTTGGTGCTGGTTATTCAGATTTTGGAACCTCTATTGATGGGGTAGTTGTAAAACTTTTTATTGAAGACCTCGAAACAAATACTCACATGAATGGACTACTTCGAAGAGCTGAAGGAACAGATAAAACCCTTGACCAGGAAACAGAATTTTTCAAAATGGCCTCAGTTACAAAACATCAAAATCAGAAAGGTAAATGGTTTTCAGCAGATTTTCAAATTGCTTATGATCCATGTGTTTGCTTTTATGATTCAAGGTTACGTTTACAGTTTGACTTTATTGAAACAGCTTTTAATTTTGATGCTCAAATCAATTCAATATCTATTGAAGAGGACTTAGTTGAGAACAACTCGGGACTAGCAGATGTTGATTTCCTAAATAACTTTAATTATACTGAAACAGGAAGTAGGGAATATGATGCATCAAATGGATATTTAATTTATGATGCAATAGATAATCTTCTAGAAAATTATGAGCAGGAGTTAACAGCATATGAAGATAGTTTAGACGCTATTGGTAAACATAATGAACAGGTAACCAAGAGGAAGTGGATTGTGAAAGCTGGAAAGTTTGTTTTAAGAGCCGGAACATTGTTGTTAACTGGAGGTGGAAGTGCAGCTTTAGAATTGCAACAGATACTGCCTATAATTGCACCTGAATTAATGAAAACTGCGAATGAGTTGAACGTTGATATAATACCAAAACTACAAGAGATTTTAGGAATCGGTTCAGAAATGTTTATATCCGAATGGGTTGGAGAAGAAGTTAATCCTGAAGATTATCCAGATCAGCCTATGCATCCAACTGCGACATTTACACAATCAACTATGCGTGGAACAATTCAAAGGACAATTGACGATTATTCTGGACCTCTTATTCGGACTCCAGGAAGTTATTCCAGTACCAGTCCACCGATCACTACACCACATGAGTATCCTGTGTATAACGAAGCTTTAGGTGTTTTTGCGCTATTAGAAAAGCCAAAGATTAATATTTCTCGTTCATTTAAAAACTTTAAATGTGAGGTATATAAATCTACACCTTTTTCAGAATATGATTATTGGCCAGAAGAACCATATGAAGGTGTAGAAACAGATGATTTGTATAGTGCAAGTATAGAAGAAGAAATTCAAATTGAGCTTAGAGATAATCTCAAATATACCTTTAATCCAGTATTGGAAATAGAAGATTATTCTATATCAACAAGTTTTGTTGTGGAAGGTGGTTTAAAGCTTTCAAATAATTCTTTTAATTATTTGTATAATAACTCAGACGAAACTACGGATATATTTAGCTTACCAAATGAAAACATAAATATTGAAAGTATAAGTTTTAACGCCAAGGAGAACGAAGTGTATAAAGATCATGGAGGCATAATTAATTCAAATCTTGATTTTAATTCTATTTATATCCCATTAGACGCTTTAAACAGTACGGCATTTAGTTTTGGTCTAGAAAAAAACTTTAAGGAAAGTCCAACTTGGATCACGAATAAAGACCTTATAAATAAACTTATTGAAAGTCCTTTTAATTCATGTGATTTTTTATCTGAAATGATGCAAGGAAATGGGGTGACAACCTATGAAGTTGGAGATGTTTATCTAAAACTACTAATTAATATTAACTTTAAGGGAGATAAATCCAATGGTGCACCTCACGAATACACCTACATGTTTACTTATAAAATTGACCCTCTTGATATTGATGATAGTTATACATCTTCATTATATCCAAACCTTCCAGGTTCAATAGGAGACATCACTCAATATCCTGAAAATTTAGTCATTAATGGAGAAGATTTTAACGGTGCCCAAATAGCCGGTTGTCAATTAAATGGTGCGACATACACCTGCAAAGCATGGAATGACATTACTTTATCAGGTGAGTTTACGGTGAGTAATGGTTACAATGTAAATATTGAAGCTGGAAATGAGGTTTTAGTTGAGCCAGAAGCAAATACTCCTCCAGAAATGGTTTGGCAAATTGTTCCAGTGTTAGATTACAGCAATCCTATGCCACCTGTAGAAGCTTCGTATGTATCTGGTTTTTGTAGTGATGTTAACCAATATAAAGCTAGGTCTTCAAATATGCCTGTAATTAGCACAGACTCAATATTCGTTAATGAAGAAGACGTTCGAGATGTTTTCGCTTTCAACATCTTCCCAAATCCAACAAGTGGTAGTTCAACTGTGAGTATTACTTTAAATGAAGCAGCCAAAGGAGAATTGTTCATTACGGATATGAACGGGAGAACATTAACAACAGGCTTTAGTGATCAAACATTGCGAGCAGGTCAAACAGACCATCAATTACCAACAGCTTCATTAGCGAATGGTATATATTTGGTTCATTTGTTTGTTGACGGCGAGCGTCATGTGAAACGTTTGGTGAAACAGTGAAAATTAATTAAAAATGAAAAATGAAAAATGGAAAATGAAAAATGATGTTGAAAGCTTATTTTTAATTTTTCGCTTTTCATTTTAAAATAAATAATATGAAAAAAACAGCAATTTTACTCTTCGCACTAGCATTCATCTTTGCAGCCTGCGACAAAAACAAGCGTGCTTCAAAGAAGCTGATGAAAGCAGGAAATTGGGAAGTCGTAGAACTTTCCGTTGATGGTCAAAACTTATTTCCTTTACCTTTTTGGCAAGTTAATGATTGTGATATTTACGAAACTTTATGCACTGCATCATGGAAGCTTGAAGGAAAACAAAGTCAATTTTACTGGCAATTCAACGAAAAAGCACAACTTTTCACTATTTCTAGAATGGTGGCTCCAGAGGATTGTGAAGATTTCTACACCGAAGAAGTAGAGCAGCAAACTTTTAAGTTTAGCGGAGATTATGAAGTTTTAGAAAGAAAACGTAAATCTATGACTTTTGAAAGTTCAAAAACTTTGGGGTTTGAAGGGAAGAAAGTGGTGATTCGGATAAAGAGGAATTAAAAATGGCAATTCAATGAGAAAGCACAACTTTTCACTATTTCTAGAATGGTTGCACCAGAAGATTGTGAAGATTTCTATACAGAAGAAGTAGAGCAGCAAACCTACAAGTTCAGCGGAGATTATGAAGTTATGGAAAGAAAACGTAAATCTATGACTTTTGAAAGTTCTAAAACTTTGGGTTATGAAGGGGAGAAGGTGGTGATACGGTTGGGGGGAAAGGAATGAAAAATTAAAAATGGAGCTTAATGTATTTCACTGCTTATTAGATAGTATAAATCAAGATTTTATATCTAAATATTCGTAATTCGTAATTTTAAAATTCGTAATTGAATTTTTACCTCACAAACACCCACTCATCCTCACTCGACATTTTCTCATTATATCCATACCCATCGACATTATATCCTTTTAAATCTTCCACATCTTTATATTGGTTTTGGATAATATCTCTTGTCATGGCACCACGTGCATGCTTAGCATACATCATAATGATCTTGAATTCATCACCTTTTAAATCTTTAAAAACCGGAGTAATAATTCTCGGCTTCAATACTTTTTTGTCAACTGCTTTGAAATACTCATTGGAAGCTAAATTCACTATAACTTCATCTTCTTTCGTTTCATTATTTATGAATTCAGCCAGTTGACTTCCCCAGTATTCATATAGATTTTTTGTTTTTGGAGTCACATTTAAACGCGTTCCCATTTCTAATCGATATGGATACATTAAGTCTAAAGGTTTTAAAATTCCATACATTCCAGAGAGGATCATTAAGTCTTTCTGCGCATTTTCAAAATCCTTTTTAGAAAACGTTGAAACATCAAGCCCTTTATATGCTTCACCTGTAAATACAGTTGCTGCAGGTTGTGCATTTTCACTTAAAGATTCGGGTTTTTCCCATTCTTGGTAACGTTTGTAATTTAAATCACTTAAATTTTCTGAAATCTTCATCAGTTCTCCTATCTGTTTTTTAGACATTTTTTGAAGTTTCTTTGCCAAGTAATCAGCTTCTTTTAAAAAATGCGCTTTTTCCGTAAAAGGAGTTTTAATGTTTTGGTCGTAATCCAAAGATTTTGCTGGAGATAATAATACTTTCATGATTTTAATTTTGAATTTCAAAAATACAAAATTAAAGACGGATATTAATGTCTCTATTTTTACGAGTTCTGATTTTGAATAATCTTTCGGTTTTTACCTTTTTTATTGGTCTCAGAAATAGTTGAAACTTTACTCCCACTAAACCATCGGGATTAATACATTTGGCTTTAGCTTCTAAAAAGATATTTATTAGACAAAGTGTAAAGCGTTTTTTTTGTCTAATGTCTAAAATCTAAAAACCTAATGTCTAAAATCTAAAATCTAACATCCACCGTCTAACATCTAAATGTCATGGTTATTTGTCTGTTTAAACTGACACTATTTCAACAAAATCTACACTACTATGACACATTGTCCCGATAAGCACAATGGCAATGAATTTGCTCATGGGGTTTTGGTTTAAAATAGACAATAATGGGAAGACGAGATAGAGAAGAAGCTGCTGAGCAAGAAAAGCAAGCGGCTGAAAAAGCAAATAATTCGGCAGAACAAGCTGGAGATACTCAAAATGAAACAACTGAAGAAGTTGAGCCGCAATTATCTGTGGAAGAACAATTAGAGAATAAAATCACTGGTTTAAACGATAAATATTTACGTTTATATTCTGATTTTGAAAACTTCAGAAAAAGAACAATCAAAGAAAAAGGAGACCTTATTTCAAATGCTAGTGAAGGCGTTGTAAAAGAAATGTTGGCTGTTTTGGATGATTTCGAAAGAGCAATAGATAACAATCAGAATTCTGATGATGCTGATTCTATTAAAGAAGGTTACCAATTAATATACAATAAATTCAACAACATTCTTTTAAATAAAGGATTGAAGGCGATGGAAAGCAAAGGGCAAACTTTTGACATTGATCACCATGAAGCAATTACAAATATTCCTGCAGACAAGAAAATGAAAGGAAAAGTAGTTGATGTAGTAGAGAAAGGATATTTTCTAAATGACAAAGTATTGCGATACGCGAAGGTCGTAGTAGGTCAATAAAAATAATTATGAGTCAAAAAAGAGATTATTATGAAGTATTAGGTGTTAGTCGTAACGCGACAGCTCCTGAAATTAAAAAAGCATACCGTAAACTCGCCTTAAAGTATCATCCCGACAAAAATCCTGATGATACAGCGGCAGAAGATAAGTTTAAAGAAGCTGCAGAGGCTTACGAAGTTTTAGCTAACGATCAGAAAAAACAACGTTATGATCAATTTGGTCATGCTGGTGTTGATGGATCTGGTGGAGGTGGCTTCGGTGGAGGAATGGATATGGATGACATATTCTCTCAATTTGGCGACATCTTCGGTGGAGGTGGCGGAGGTTTTGGTGGTAGAAGAGGCGGCGGAAGCACGCGTCAAAGAACTGCTAGAGGTACAAATCTTCGTGTGAAAATCAAATTGACTTTGGATGAGGTAGCGGATGGCGTTAAAAAGAAAATTCGTGTCAATAAATTAGTTAATGCAACTGGAGTTACTTTCCAAGATTGTAGTACTTGTAAAGGTGCCGGAAGAGTAAATCGTGTTACACAGACTTTTTTAGGCGCAATGCAAACTGCAACGACTTGTCCTAATTGTCAAGGAACGGGTAAGATTATCGATAAAAAACCTTCTGGAGCAGATGCGCAAGGATTGGAACGAAAGGAAGAAGTTATCGAATTGGATATTCCTTCAGGAGTAGAAGATGGAATGCAACTTTCTGTAAGCGGAAAAGGAAATGCTGGACCGTTTGACGGAATTGCAGGAGATTTATTGGTTGTTATTGAAGTAAAAGAACACGATGAATTGCGCCGTGATGGACAAAATGTACATTATGAAGCTTTCATTAATTTTGCTGATGCTGCTTTAGGAGCTTCTATTGAAGTGCCAACTATTAAAAGTAGAGCACGTATAAAGGTTGAGCCAGGAACGCAAAGTGGTAAAATGCTGCGTTTGAAAGGAAAAGGATTACCAAGTGTTCAAAACTATGGAACAGGTGACCAGTTTATACATATTAATGTATGGACACCTCAAAATCTTTCAAAAGAAGAGCAAGAAGTTGTCGAGAAATTCCGTGACAGTGAAAACTTTCACCCAAACCCAGATGGGAAAGAGAAAGGATTCTTTCAACGTGTAAAAGATATGTTTAGTAATTAATTCTAAATTATTGTACTAAAAATATAAAGCACTCATTCTGATATCGGAATGGGTGCTTTTTTATTATTGTACTTTAACTTTTGAATTGTCTGATGTTTTTCTAAATTTATAAAAAATAGAAATCAAATGAAGGAGATACAGAAAGAGTATATGCGAAGAGCAATTGAGCTTTCCAAGATTAGTGTAGCGAATGGCGGCGGTCCTTTTGGAGCAGTAATTGTGAAAGACGGAAAAATTATAGCCGAAAGTTCAAATAGTGTAACAATAGATAACGACCCAACTGCACATGCGGAAGTAAACACTATAAGAAAAGCTTGTAAAGCATTAAATTCATTTGAATTAGTGGGTTGTGAAATATATTCTTCATGCGAACCTTGTCCTATGTGTTTAGGCGCAATCTATTGGTCAAGACTAGATGAATTGTATTTTGCAAATACCAAAAAGGATGCTGCTGATATAGGTTTTGACGATTCATTTATTTATGATGAGCTGAATGTTTCAGTAGAAAATAGACGTGTAAAAACAAGCCAGTTTATGAGAGAGGAAGCAATTGTTGCTTTTCAAAACTGGGAAAAGAAAATGGATAAAACAGAATATTAATTTCAGATAAATAGTGTTTGGTTGAATAAGAGCGATTTTGATTAATCACATAATTTTTTAGAGATAATTTAGATTCCTTTATTGAAGAATGTGCCACATGATCGGAAAACTTATCAGACTTTAAGAAAAAGTAAATGAGAGGTAAAAAAATCTATATTTATTTTTTTTATATTTCCGCCTGACCCTATTTATAAAGAGATGAAGAATAAAAGTTAAAATAAATTAGTATTTAGAGACATCAAAATATTATATTTGATTAATAAATTTGAAAAAAAAGTGGTGTCAAGATTATTATGCCCCTTGAATCAAGCAAAAAAATAAAAATGGAGAACGCTAAAAACAAGAAAAAACCTAGTATGTACGATAACGTTATGAGACAGTTTAATCAAGCTGCTGATGTAATGGGTTTAGATGTTGGAGTCCGAAAGATTTTAGCTTCTACAAATAGTGAAATTAGTGTCCATTTCCCAGTGAAAATGGATGATGGTACAATTGAAGTTTTTAACGGTTACCGTGTTCAACATAACAATGCGCTAGGTCCTTATAAAGGAGGTTTGCGTTTTCATCCTACTGTTGATATTACTCAAGCAAGAGCATTAGCGATTTGGATGACTTGGAAATCAGCATTAGCTGGTTTGCCGTATGGTGGAGGAAAAGGAGGTGTTACAATTGATCCAAGTCTCTATTCAAAAGGAGAATTAGAAAGGATTACAAGACGTTTTACCTATTCTTTAGGAGAAAATATCGGACCTGATGTAGATATTCCTGCACCAGATGTGAATACCAATCCGCAAATTATGGCTTGGATTGCAGATACCTTTGCTTCTACAAAATCTCCTTCAACGAGAATGCTTAATCTTCACGTTGTAACAGGGAAGCCTGTTGGATCCGGTGGATTAAATGGAAGAGATCGTGCAACAGGATACGGAGTTGTTGCTTCTATTAAATCATGGGCAAAACTAAAAGGAGTAGAGTTATCTGGAAAGAAATTCATCGTTCAAGGTTTTGGTAATGTTGGTTATTGGGCTTCTTATTTCATGTTAGAATTAGGTGCGAAACTTATCGCTGTACAAGATGCAAGTGGAACTATTTTTAACGATAGTGGAATTGATACTGAAAAACTACATAATCACGTTGGAAACAATAGTGGATTAATTAGTGGATACGAGCACGCAGAAAAAATGGATAACGACAAATTCTTTTTATTGGATTGTGATATTATTATTCCAGCTGCTCTAGGAAATCAAATTACAGAAGCCAATGCACATTTAATTAAAGCAAGTTTAATTGCTGAAGGAGCAAATGGACCAACTGATGTTGACGGAGAAAAAATACTTCTTTCTAGAGGAATAGATGTTATTCCTGATATTCTTTGTAACGCTGGAGGAGTGACAGGAAGTTACTACGAATGGTTGCAGAATAAAAGAAGTGAAAACTACCATATCGATACTGTTTTGAAAATGATTAGTGAAAAACTAAGTGAAGCATTTGAAAGAACTGTAAATACAGCAAAAAAATACAATACAGATTGGAGAACAGGTGCGTATATTGCAGCACTTGAAAGAATTCAACAAACTTATATGGAGCGTGGGGTATTCCCATAAATCTCTAAATAAAACTATGAATTATGAATAATATTGGAATAGTAAAAGGAGATGTTTGCAGTACCGTTGCGATGCCTTCACCGGAGGATATTCGTGCAATAAGTAAATTTGTTGATGTTTTTATTCAATCAAATGCTGGAACTGAATGTGGTTATAGCGATAATGAATATGCTTTAGAAGGATGTTTCATAAGAGATAATAGCGATGATGTTATACAATCTTCGGACTTAATTCTTTTTCAAAACCCAATATCTGCACCTTTACATCCGATGGGATCGAAAGTGATTATTGCCAATATTGATTTTGTGAATGACAGAGAGCAATTAAAGTTTTTTATGCATAAGAACATTGACTTATATAGTTTTGAAGCTATCAATGACAGTGAAAACACAGGAGTATTCAAAGATAAATTCGTCAATTTTGTACGTTTCCATTTAGGTGATCCTGTACAGTCAGAATATATCTCACTTTTTTCTAGATCAAAAATCCTGACCAAAGGTGAAATTGTACATAAGGACCTATTGTAAAATTGCTTAAACGAATTTAGAGATTACAAAGACATTTATTAAAGAACGTAGCATGATTTCATGTTGCGTTTTTTATGACTTGAACTTTTGATTGTTGTATTTATGCGTTTAATACGAGGTAGACTATTAGGAGATGTGAATCACTCTTCTGTAACAATCACAAAAATATCCTCATTATCGCGTTTAAAAAGCTTTTCTTCTCTAGCAAAACGCTCTAAAGCATCTGTATGATGGAGTTGATCAAGTGTAGATTTTGTTTCAGTGAATTTTTCCAAAAGCATTTCTCTTTCGTCCTCTAATTTGTTGAGTTTTATTTCCTGCCTGGCAATATTGAAAACATCAACATCATCGAGAAATAACATATACACCACAAACACAAGGCCTGTAATGACATATTTATTCTTAAAGTGCTTTAATCGTTTCATTGTCTGTAAATGTAAAGATAAATTGAAGATGTTGTGATGAAGAGATTAAGTTTTATAAATGTTTAGATGTTAATAATAAAAAAAAGTCCAGAACTTTCATCCTGGACTTTTCTAAAATATATCATTTATCAATTATCCCATGAAAGGATATTTGTAATCCGTTGCCGGAACAAATGTTTCTTTAATTGTACGTGCAGAAACCCAACGTAAAAGGTTAAGTTTCGCTCCAGCTTTATCATTGGTTCCAGAACCACGCGCTCCACCAAATGGTTGTTGACCTACAACAGCTCCAGTTGGTTTGTCGTTAATATAGAAATTACCTGCAGCATTTTCTAATTTACGCAATGCATGACTAATCGCATAACGATCTTGACTGATAATAGAACCTGTCAAAGCATATTCTGAAGTCTCATCCAATAAAGTTAATGTCTCATCGAATTTGTTTTCGTCGTAAACATAAATTGTAATTACAGGACCAAAGATCTCTTCAACCATTGATTTGAATTTAGGATCTGTTGTTACGATAATCGTTGGACTAACAAAATATCCTTTAGATTTATCATAAGTTCCACCTACAATGATTTCAGCATCCTTACTTTCTTTTGCATAATCGATGTACTCAGCGATATTGTCAAATGATTTTTCGTTAATTACTGCTGTAACAAAGTTTTTTGTGTCTTCAGGAGAACCCATTTTAAATGAACTCACTTGTTTAATAACGTTTTCTTTAACAGCTTCCCATAAGTTACTTGGAACATAAGCACGAGAGGCAGCAGAACATTTTTGACCTTGGAATTCGAAAGCTCCACGAGCAATTGCCGTAGCAACCATATCTGCTTTAGAAGATGGGTGAACCATAATAAAGTCTTTTCCACCTGTTTCACCAACAATTCTTGGATAAGATCTATAGTTCTCAATATTGTTTGCAATTGTTTTCCATAGTGTACGGAAAACTCCTGTTGAACCTGTAAAGTGTAATCCAGCGAAATCTTTGTGCTTAAATACAACATCACTAATATTTGCTCCTCCAGTTGTAACCATATTGATTACTCCATCAGGAACTCCAGCTTCTTTGAAAATCTCCATTAATACATTAGCAGAATAAATTTGTGTTTCTGCTGGTTTCCATACTACCACGTTTCCTAACATTGCCGGAGCAGATGGAAGATTTGCCGCAATTGCAGTAAAGTTAAAAGGTGTAATCGCTAAAACGAAACCTTCTAAAGAACGCCATTCTAATCTGTTCCAAACTCCTGGAGAAGATGCTGGTTGTTCTGCATATATTTCAGACATGTATTGAACATTGAATCTGAAAAAGTCAGCTGTTTCACATGCCGCGTCAATTTCTGTTTGGTAAACGTTTTTCGATTGACCTAACATTGTTGCAGCATTCAACTTATCACGGTAAGGTCCAGATATTAAATCTGCAGCTTTCAAGAAAATACTCGCTCTTTCTTCCCATGGAAGGTTTGACCATTTTTCTTTTGCAGCCATTGCCGCGTCAATCGCTTGAGATACGTGCTCTTTTTCACCATAGTTATAGTGACCTAAAACCTTTTGGTGATCGTGTGGAGATGTTAAAACTCTTTTGTTCGAAGTTGTTACTTCTTTATCACCTATATACATTGGAACGTCAATTGGCTCCTGTTCATTCATCTCTTTATATTTACCAAGTAAAGATTTTACCTCTTTAGAATTTGGTTCGTATGAATTAACTGGTTCATTGATTGCTTCCGGTACTTTGAAATGTGCATTTGCCATAATTAGATTCTTTTTTTATATCACAAAAATAGCCATTCATAAACTGAAATCAAAACAAATCACTTGCACTTATTACTTGTTCTGCTAGTGATTAACAATTCTTTAAAAGTTGATGGCTTGTTCCTTAACATTTGTTGCTCGTTTCACGATATCAGTCCATTTTTTTCTATTTTTGTAGGAACACTTTACTTTCTTTTATGAAACAGGTCAAATTATTTATATCGGTTGTTTTCTTGATTAGTTTCAATTTCTCTTTTGCACAAGAAAGTGTAAGCGATAAATTAAAAGAATATGAAACTGCTTCTCTAAATAAGAAGATGGAGCTGTTCTTTTATTTCTTCCAAAAATTTGAATCTGATCAGCAAGACAGTGTCCTTTATTATGTAAATGATTTATTAAGTGAAGGAATTAAAAATAAAAATCACGATGCAATTGCATTAGCAAATTATGGAATTGGACCTTATTTATTGAATCATTCACTCTTTGAAGAAGCAGAAGCTAAATTAGAAAAAGCTAAAAAACATTATCACAAAGTAGAAAATGATACAATGTTGGCTGATGTTTATAATTGTATTGGAAATTCAGCTTTTCTGCAAGGAAAATTGGCACAAGCAGAATTACTTTATAATAAATCATCAGAGTTTGCTATTGCTTCAGGAGAAGAACGGTTTAAAATGCTTTCGGTTTTTAACTTGAGTCGTATTTACTTGAATCAAGGAAAGGTTGAAGAAGCTAAAGACATGATTCAAGATTACATTGACTTTAATTTAGCGAATGGAGCAATGAGAAGATTGGCAGCTGCTTATGGATTGATGGGGCAATTGTACCTTAATCAAAATGATAATAAGTTAGCCATAGATTTTTTTACGCGCAGCATGGAAAGTGGATTGACAGCAGGGAATATGACAGCTGTTGCAAATGGGTATACCAATCTTGCCATTGCGGAGTATTTATCTGGAGAGATGCAGAAATCTGAGCAATATTTTCAATTGGCACTTGCCTACCGCCAAAAAGCAGGAGATAAGTATTTCATTGTAGAAGGATATTATAATTTGGGTGACTTTTATTATGCAGCTGCTAAATTTGATTCTGCAATTGTAAATTATGCCTACTCCTTAAAAATTGCCGAGGAGGCGAATAATCTAAAAGGCCAAAAGGAAGCATTAATGCAATTAAGTTATGTTTATGACACTTTAGATCAGAAAAACAATCAGATTGCAGTACTTATAAAAGTCATCTCAACGCAAGAGAAACTCGCGAAACAACAAAGTTACAAAGAAATAAATGCGCTTAAACTGAGTCATGCTCAATCTGAAAAAGAAGCTATCAATACGGGAGGAATTCGTGAGGATCAACTATATGGTCAGGTCGCTGAATATCAATCTATTTTTAGTAATTGGGTTTGGATAGTATTTACTTGTATGCTAGTATTACTGGTGTTCATCTACTTTTTTAGAAGATCATCAAAGAAATAATACTCTAAAAAAGACCATAAATCAACATAGTTAACTTCAAATTGTTACATAGAAAAGAATCAATAATGACTAAAAAACAAGCAACATTTGGCGCTGGATGTTTTTGGTGTATCGAAGCAATTTTTAATCAGTTAAAAGGAGTAAAAGAAGTGAAACCTGGTTTTGCAGGTGGACATATTAAAAACCCAGCTTATCGTGAAGTTTGTGAAGGCAGAACTGGGCATGCAGAGGTAATTAGAATTGTTTTTGACGCTGATGTGATTAGCTATTCGGAGTTATTAGAAATTTTTTAGTATGTTCATAATCCTACAACATTAAATCGACAAGGCAATGATGTTGGAAGTCAATACCGTTCTGTTATTTTTTATCATGATGAAGAGCAAAGAGATCTGGCTGAAGCATACAAAATAAAGTTAGACTCAATTGGAGCGTATGATGATCCAGTTGTGTCTGAAATTACGCCGCTAACCACATATTTCGATGCAGAAAGTGATCACAAAGATTACTATGAAAGAAACCCAGAACAAGGATATTGTTTGGCTGTTGTGAGACCGAAAGTAGAAAAGTTTAAGGCAGCTTTCTCTGAAATGTTAAAATAAGTATTGCTGGTCTGAAGGAGGGTGAAAACTTTCAGGAGGTGGGCTAATCTTATTATTGTCAATCATTAATTATCATTTTTACCCAAAACTCCCATAAACATCAACAAATCATAAGAAAAGTGAGCTGCAACGCAAAACCACAAACCAAAGACTTCATAAGCATAGGAAAGGATTAAAATGAATGGAAAAAGTAACACTCCCAACATGCTTTTTTTCCAAGATTTGGGATTAAAATAACCATGAATTGCAATAAATAAAAAAGTGGTTAACCAAGGTCCAAGCCATGTTTGTAATCCAGCTCGAAATAAAATCTCCTCACCAAATCCAGCACAAAAAGACATGAAAAGTATATCCGCCCAATTCAGTTTTAGGTTTTTCAACATGCGCATTTGAGGGCCTGACATTTCTTCAAAAATTGGAAATTGTGAAATTCCTAAAACAAGAAATCCATAAATAAAACCAAATTCCAATCCGATTAAAGTTAAAGGACTAAAAAAGCGATCTAGTTCTAATACAGAAATAATTTCAACATCTTCAAAGAACCACAATAAGGATAATCCAATCAATGGAAATACAAGGAGTGTAAGCCAGCTTAATATGTGGAATTGTACCTTCGGACGCATAGTTTTATTACTTTTGCTTAAAAATAATTAAAACCATGAAAGAGTTAATTTTTAATTGGATTAAAACCTTTTATTCCATCGATAAATCAGCCCCGATTGAAGAATTGCTAAATAATTCTGCTTACAAAAGTCATGAAGTTTTATGGATGCTGGCCTTACTTGTTGGGATGGCTGTTCTTTCTATTTTGATATGGTTCCTTACAAAACAGGTACTTCTTGCGATTATCAAAACTATTGCGCTAAGAAGTAAAACGAAACTTGATGATTTATTGGTTCAAAAGAAATTTTTTAATTCTATTGCCCACATTCTTCCATTGGTTTTTATGGATTATTTATTTTCCATTGTTTTCTTCTCTTATCCTAAAGTGCTGGAATTCGTTATTCGAATCAATGATTTCTTAATTGTTCTAGTAATCCTAATTAGTATTCGACGTTTCTTAAATGCAGTTAGAGTAGTTTTAGAAGATAAACCCTACTTTTCTGATAAACCAATTGGAGCTTATATTCAAACCGTAAAACTGATTATATCAATTGTATTTGTGATCATTTTACTTTCTGTTATTACAAATCAATCTCCATTGTTTTTCCTGACTTCCTTAGGAGCAATGACCGCAATTTTATTGTTGGTTTTTAAAGATACCATCTTAGGATTTGTTGGAAGTATTCAAATCTCGGCCAACGATATGCTGAGAATAGGGGATTGGGTGACAATGGAAAGATATGGTGCAGATGGAGATGTAATTGAAATCAATTTAACGACTGTAAAAGTTCAAAATTTTGATAAAACGATTACAACGATTCCGACTTATAGTTTTATTTCAGATAGTTTTAAAAACTGGCGAGGAATGTCAGATTCTGGAGGACGTCGTATAAAACGTTCTTTAAATGTGAAAATTGAAACTATAAAATTTGCTGATGATGCGCTGTTGGCTCGTTTGTCAAAAACTAAATTACTTACAGCTTTTATTCTAGAACAAGAAGAAGCAGTTGAGCAATACAACAAAGAACATGGTTTGATGGATGAATATCAAATCAATGCTAGACGTCCTACAAATGTTGGTTTGTTTCGTCGTTACGTTGAGTATTATTTAAAGAACAACACTGATTTAAATCAAGAAATGTCTTTAATGGTGCGTCAATTACAACCCGATTCTAAAGGACTTCCAATTGAATTATACTGTTTCTCAAACACAAAAGTTTGGGCAGAATACGAAGTCGTAATGGCTGATATTTTTGATCATCTATTTGCTGTAGTAGATCGTTTTGAACTTCAAGTTCACCAAGAGGTAACAGGTTCAGATTTGAGAATGTTGGTTGCTGATAAGAGTTTATAAAAGTGAGCTTTATTTATGAATAAAACAAGTTAGAATTATACTCACAATATGCCAGATGAATTAATGCATCTCGCTTTAATTATATAAATCTTTGGAGCAATTGTTAGATGATAGTAAAAAAACGGAAAAGTGAGTCTATTGCCTAACTTCTAACATCTAGTTAATATGATTGTTAAAGAACTTTATTTTCTTAGATATCAATGAAATTTTCAATCCATATTTGTAAAGTTCTTCAGTAACCCTACATTTTCTCAATTACAAAATCTGTTCTACGATTCTTGCGTTTATTCTCCGCACTTGAATTAGGAACTTTCGGTTGTGTTTGGCCATAACCTTGAGCAGATAAGCGTGACTTGTCAATTCCATTTTGGATTAAGAAATTCTTAACTCCCAAAGCTCTTCGTTCAGAAAGCTTAAGGTTTTTGTCAGCAATTCCTTCATCATCAGTATGACCTTGTATTAGGATGGTAAAGTCTTTATTGTCATTTAAGAAACGAGCAAATTGCTTTAGAATAAATTGAGCTCTTTCAGATAATTCTTCCGATGCTGTGTTGTAAAGAATGTCATTAATCGTGTAAGGTTCACCAACCTTGATCTCTCTAACTTCCATGTCTTTTGATCGAATGGTTTCTCCTTTTGCTAATTCTTCTTTAGTGATAATCTGTGAATCAAAAGCATGTCCTTCTTTTTTTACATTAATCATGACATCACCTTTGTCTTCTAATTTTACGACAGCAGCATATTTTCCATCATTTCCATTGACTCTTATCTTGTCTACTTTATCTGAATTGGAATAAGCTATTTCTATTTCAACATCCTCAATAGGAGTATTGTCCTCATTATTCAATTCACCTTTTACTATTACAACAGCTTTGGGTCTGGCTTCTTCATATAATTCAAATGAATAAATATCCCAAACACCTTTTTGGCGTGAAGAGAAATAGGCGTCTTTTCCATCAATTGAAACAAATAATCCGATTTCATCCTCATCTGTATTTATAGGATAACCAATGTTTTTTGGCTTAGACCACGTTTCGTCATCTTGTTTTCTGATGTAAAAAATATCCGTTCCGCCAAGTCCTTTTCTTTGAGCACTAACACTTGATACAAAGTAGAATGTTTCACTGTCTTGATGGAAAAATGGACTCTTGTCTTTTCCTGGTGTATTGATTTCTGTAAATGGTTGTGCTGGTCCCCATGAACCATCTGCTAATCTTTTAGAATAAAAAATATCATCGTTTTGTGTCGTAGGACGAATAGCTGCAAAGTACAATGTGTTTCCATCTGCCGACATAGTTGGTTGACCTTCCCAACCGTCAATTGTGTTGATTCCATCGCCCAGATTTTTTAATTCTGACCAAACATAATCATTTCCACCTTTCCCTGTTCGTTCATAGAAAGCTCCATATAAATCGCAATTTCTATAGGTTTGGCCTCTCACATTTTCATCTCGACATGCACAAATTATCATTTCCTTGTTGTCTACAGATAATGTAGCTGCGCCATAACTATCAAAATGTCCGTCATTAAATGGTGCGTTTAATGGTTTTCCACCGTCGAAATAGGTTCTGTTATCTTTTCTTTTAGACCATGTAAACTCTTCCTTTATTGAAGAAATAATATCGCCTTTAGCAGTTCTGTCAACCCTTCGTGTATAGAAAATCAGCTCATTATCAGGCGAAATCATTGGGAAATATTCATCTTGGCCTGTACTTACATTTTTTACTTTATTTGGAGAAAACGGGACTTCTGTTTCATAGAAAGATTGCTCTTCCTTAAATTTCCCTAGTACTTCAGATACATCTTTTAATCTTTTTTCATGATCATTTGAAAAACGATCCATTTCCTTACTATCAAAGTTTTGAAATTGCTTAAAATATTTCATTGCCTCCTTTTGGTTATCAAAAGTGTAATTAATTATTCCTAAATAATAATAGCAATTCGAATGGTAATCAGAACATCTTTCAATTGTTTGAATGAAAAGTTTTTCAGCAACTTTCATGTAGTTATCACCACGCTTAGGATCAGGATCTGATTCATAAATCTTTAATGCGTTTTCATAAGCATATATGGCAAATTCATAATAAGCCATTGCATTGTCTGGTTCTTCTCCGATCGCTTCTCTAAAAAGTGTGGAAGCTTCAGGTGGTGCCTCTTTTTTTGCTTTTTCAATAATTTTAAGAGTTTTCTTACCTGGTTCCATACAAGATTCATCCTCAACTTGAGAGAAAAGAACTGTTGGCATCAATAGAAGAAAAGTAAAAAGAGGATAAAGTTTAATCATATTATTAGCGTAAAAAATGTCAATACATAAATATAGCTTTTATAACGTTTTCAGAGGCTAAATGTTACAGTTTTAAACAAAAAAAGCACCAATTTTTAATGGTGCTAAATTTCATTCGATTAAAAATGAATGATTTTAAAATATTTCAACAAAACATTATTGAACTACAATTCGTTTGCTTTTTACTTTATCTGCACTTTGAACATGTATAAAGTAAACTCCTTTTGGTAACTCAAAAATTATGGTTTCACTTGAATTTACAATTGATATTTGCTCAACATGTTTTCCTAAACTGTTGGTAATTGTCAATGATTTCACCTCCTTATCATTTAAATCTATATTGATAATTCCTTTACTAGGATTTGGGTAAACATTGAAACTAATTTCTTCAGTTGAAAGTCCTACAACGTATTGATGGATTACTCCAACTGCATTCAAGTCAAATCCTCCAGATGCAAATGGAGTAGGGTAAGGGTCGTTTATTTTATTTCCATACGCGTCCATTGTTCCACTTCCATCAAGTGCTCCAACGACATCAATGATTTTAACATGGGAAATATGAGTAATGTCTAAAGCTAAACTATCTTTTAATTGCTCCAAATCGAAAGGTGTTCCGAAACCTACTTTGTATTTTCCTGCTAGATTGTGCAAATAAGTTGGCTCAAGCATTCCAAAACTCCCTATTGGAGTATTGGTTTGTGTTTCAGAATGGGAAGGGAATCTTACGTAATTGATTCCGTCAGAACTTACCTCAACATGTCCTAATTCTAAAAACGTATTTGATAATCCATTTTCAAAAACAGCGAAATCTGGTCCTGAACCATTAAATATTGGTGAATCAAAAGTCACTATTGCTATTCCACTGTCTCCTAAAGAAACACAATCTGTTGTAATATTTGATGCTGATCCAATGGCGTTTGCTGGACTTCCAAAAGTAGCTTTGTTTGAACCATCATAATAAACTGTCGTGTCGCTAATGTCTATAAATCCTCTCTCGATTTCAACATTTGTTGCCCAACCTACAAATATTGGATTGTTATATTCTATTGCGGTAGATCCGGTCTCTCCAGCCGCTGGTGCATACGATTGTCCAAAAGCCAAACTAGAGCAAGTGCTCAGTAAAATAAAAATATACTTATTCATAATGTATTATTGAATTGGGATTTAATCCGACTTTGATACTTTGTGTCAGATTTCCTGATTGATTAAAAAAGCGTAAATATCCTGTATTTGTAAAACTCATGGCATCCAAACAAATAATTTCATCCGATTTAAATGGTAAAACTCCATACAAAGTTGTGATGTCTTGATTATTTATGAAATTTGGATTGATTAATGTTTGTGAAGCGCAATCAAATATTGAAATTGTAGAAGAGGATGTACTGTGATTGAAATGACTCAAATAAAGTAAGTTTCCTCTTTTTGAAAGTGTAGTGACTTCTAAACCCAAATTCGTTACAGATTTATCAACGGTATTTATACGAATCAGTTCTGATGGAGTAGAGGCATAATCACCTCTTTTAACCACATAAATATTATTGAAATCATCCGCTATTATTGAGCCAGGGTTTGCACCAACTACAAAAGTATCGACAACGCTCATTGTATTCAAGTTGATTTCAAAAACGGTCGTGTCAGGATTTTGAAAATCTAATCCGCCAGAGTTAGCAACAAAAAGTGATTCATTAGCAACACACACTCCTTCTGGATTTCTTCCCACTTTTATTCTTTTAGTGATTTGTAAAGACACAGTGTCTATTGCGCTAACATATCCATCAAAACTTGACACGAAAATCTTCCCGTTATGAAAAGCTAATTTCCTCGGCTCTTGAGACTGATTGTTATAATTGAAATTAATCTGTTTTACACTTTTTAAAGTCTTTTTGTTTAACACTTCAACAGTGCTCGATCCAGTTACAGCGATATAAATCTTACCTCCATAAACAATCATGTCATTTCCTGTATCACCTAATGGACGACTGTTTTTATCAAGGAAAACATCATTTCGTACCGTATTTGTAGATAAATCTATCCATGTCAAAGTACTGTTATTGTGCTGAAACAATCCTTCGTTTAATACCAATAGACCATTCTTTAAATTGTCGCTCATTGGAATGTCCTCAATCTCATCTTTTTTACAAGAAGATAGAACCAACAGCACAATGAAAAAGTATTTAATTGAATTCATAACTTAATTTTATAAAAAGGTTTCTTCCTGGCATCACGTAGTATTTGATGAAATTATAAGAAGTATCTCCAAGATTTTTAATTCCAACATGAAGCTTTAATTGTTGTTTTTCTTTCAGCTTAAATGAATAATTCGCTGAAACATCAAATACGATATATGGATCTAATCGATTTCCTGAAACGTTTTCATTTAAACTGTAACGTTCTCCAATGTATAAACCTGTAAAATGTAATCCCGCTTTTTTATAGAAAACACTCGCCATTGCATTTCCTGTTAAAGCAGGTGTGTATGCAATTTGATGACTATAAGTCGGAGAATCTTCGTCACTTACATCGATTGCTTTTTGGTAACTTACACCACTTTGAATGTTAAATTTCCAGTTTTTATTCAACTTCATGTTTACATTAAAATGAATATCTCCACCTAGGACATCTACTTTTCCAATATTTTGAATAGACCAGACAAATAAGTTTTGAGTGGGTAAAGCGATGATTTTATTACTCACTAAGTTTTTAAATATATTTCCCTGTATCGAAAGTTCAACCTTTTTGAATGTTTTGATGTAACGTGATCCTATATTCAATTGGGAAGATTCCTCTGGAACCAAAGATTTATTTCCTACTTGAGAATAATACAATTCATTAAAGGAAGGAGCACGAGAAGAAGGTTTGTACCAAACAAACAATTGAAGATTCTTAAAAAGTGAATCAGAAGTTGAGAAAGATAATTGTGGATGAATTTTGTGATAAACTTCTCTATGTGTTTGAGTTGAGTTTCTATCTTCAAAAGTCTGAGAAAACAAATTGGACTCAATATTGAAATATTTGGCTTGATATCCAACTTTTAGCATGGCAGTATTAGAGTTTCTTACTGGTTTACCTAGGTTTCTGGAACTTTCTAAAGCGTCATAGCCAAAATCATTTCCTGCATGAAACGTAAATTTCTTCCAGTTATATCTCACATGAAAACCAGAAATGAATGAATTTGTGGTGTATTGATTGTCTAAAAAACCCGCTGTATTCAAATAAGTTGGGTCGTTATAATGAATAAATCTATTTGAATATTGAGCGAAGGCTTTTAATGCAAACTTCTTATTGATGATTCCATAATTAAGTCCCGCACTCGTGTTTTCTGATTTTAAAGTTTCCTGTGCCATATTGTTATACAGAATGACAGCGCCCGGCAACTCTTGGTCTATAGCACTTCTCTTTCCAGAAAATTTCAATTGGTGACTGGTTTTATCTTTTCTCCATTTTAAACCCGCTCCTAACGAAAGATTATAATCTTGCAAAGCATTATTTCTACGGAAAACTTTTTGAGTTTCATTTCCGAATTTTAATTCATAAGGATAATCTCCATCATAAGTTCTGTAACCTCCTGTAAAACTCACAAATGTTTTTTGACCTCCTTTTTTTAAACCAACAGATCCTTCTTTCTGACCAAAACTACCCATTGTAAGACTACTGCGAACTGATAAGCGATGAGGTGAAAATTGTTGGTCGAATGTCTTTAGTTGAATTGAACTTCCTTTTATCAAGCCTGAAACAGGAATAAGTTGATCTGTATTTTGATGACTCAGACCTACTTCCTCAACATTATTCAATTGAATATTAGCAAGATTTGTCTGACCATTTTGAGGATTACTAATTGGTAATCCGTCAATTATTAGTTGGGTGTGTTCTCCACCAAGTCCACGATGAGAGAGTGTTTTCATTCCACCAATTCCACCATAGTTTTTTATGGTTATTCCATTAATGTACTGTAGTAAACTACCTAAATCATATGGTGCCAATTGATCAATTTGATTCTCATTCAAAGTTGTATGTTGCTCAACCTTTAAATGATTTGCTTTGATTGTTACTTCATTAAATACGGTCGTGTCTTTTTGACTGAATAAAAAACAAGGCATAAATAGCAAGCAACACGTTAAAATAACATGTGAAACCTTACTATTTATGCCTGTAGAGTTCATATAAATAAATTATCTAACGATTAACTTTCTTGTAGCGAAAGCCGAACCTGTAGAAACTTTAACGATATAAATACCAGGGGTTAATGCAGAAATATCAATAGTCGTAATGTCAAAGTTTTTAAATGCTGAAACCATTAAACCATTTGTATTGTAAATTTTGAAATCTCCAGCAATACCTTCAATGTTTAAAGTCGATTCAGCAGGATTTGGATACATTGCGAAATCTGCTTTCTCAACTGTATTTAAACCTAAAGTACTCTCATAAACTAGATTGTCCAGAGCAAAATATTTAGGAGTATTCATTCCGAATCCTCCTACATCAGTAGAGCTATAAGAGAAAGTCAGAAAACTTACATTGGTAAATGAAGAAAGGTCAACTGTTGTCCAAGAATCAATAATGTAATCATCATTATTGTCTGGAAAACGATAATCTGCTAAATAGAAATTGATTGAGTCGACTTTACTTCCCGTTGCGTCATGATTGAAAATTGTTACATAAAAGAAGTCTTCACCGTTTGTTCCATCATCATCTCCATTTGCATCATTTGTAGAGCCAAACTGTTTTCCATAAGCATCACCATCACGCATTGAAAGATAAGCGTATGTTGTATTTGTTAAGTCTAAGCTCAGCAAATTAGCACCAGGAGCTTGGAAACGAAGCGTATCTGAATTGGTGTTGATAGCATAAATTTCAGAGTTATTTGAACCACTTGCTGGATAAGCACTGTATTGATTCATAAAACCAGCAGTTGTGTTATCCGTCGTGTTTGAATATGCAAAACCAGACCAAGAACCCCAAGCTGCGTTGTAATCGTTTCCGAAAGTTACATCACCAGATAGAAAACCACCTGCATCATCATCTCCATTGTAATAAGACTCTGCTGGGAGTGTTAAGTCTTCGAAATCAACAGTTGTTTGCGCTTTTAGAGTTGTTACAGCAAGTAGCGCACTTGCTAGAAAGTAAAATTTCTTCATTTTTTAAGTTTTAAAATAAATTAAACAATTAATAAAATGAAGACAACAAATTGAGCAAATGCTCGAAAAGAATAGAAATATCGAAACTATGAAGTCAATAAACATAGCTTATGTGATAAGTCCGACTTTATTCTGAAGTCTCCTTAAACGCATTTTAGCCAAGTCTTCTGACTCACTTCTTATTCTTTTCTACCTTCCCAACTGTCGAGAGACATGTCAGTGGTTTCATGAAAAAAACTTACAAAGCTTACAGCTGCAGATACAGTTCTTGATTTTAACAAGATTCCTTATTGTATGATTTTCACATACATTTCTAAAATGTAGCGCAAAGTTAGATTGATTTTTGGATTAAACAAACTATCTTTTTTTGGGAACAAAAAAGTCCGCAAAAACTAAATTGTTTTTGCGGACTTTATAATGTCTTCTCCTTTAGAGAATTACCAATATCTAGAAGCTATCAAGAAGAATTATTCTACAAGAATCTGTGTCTAAAGTAATAAGCTCTTCCCAAAGCTTTACTCCTTCTTTATCAACAATTTTGCAATAAAAAGGCTCTGAATTTGATTTAGTAAGTTCTTTCGAAAACTTTATAGTTCCTGCAGTTTCACATTCAGGAGCTTCTTCCCAGAATTTATCAGTTCCAGATTTTCCCAAAGGTTCACCATTAAGCGAATAATTAAGTTCTTTAATTTCTGCATTCTGTAATGCTATTGAAAGATTTTCCTTAAACCAGAAAACAACTTCCGCAGTATATATACATGAGCCATCACTTGTCTTAGCTTTTGCGTCGTAATTGTTAGCTGTAGGATTTGTGCATCCTTCTTTTTTACAACTTGAAAATAACATAGCACCTGCTACGAATAGCCCAAGAGATAGTAGTTTTATTGTTTTCATAGAGTTTAATTATTTGAAATTATCAGTCTTTTTAATAGAATCAACTTTAAATAAGTAGAATTCTTATTCCTATAACTTTGTAAATATCCATAATTTTTTCGTTTTATGAAATTTTTTTGAGGTGTTATGTGTTTTTAATCTTATTTATTTGAATTAAAATAGACTAAAATTATTTTTAAAACCAATCATAAGGGTTGCTAATACAGATTTTTTTGATTGAAGGATCTGTTTTAAATCGTGGATTACTAGTTGTTAATATAGGTTCGGATAGTTTGCATTCTTGTTGGTTTAATTCCTGCGATTTAAATAGGTAACCCTATTAATTGAATGTACTTATTTAGAGTAATAGTGTTTTTTAACGTATTATAGTAATGTGTATACTTTATTCGTTCTATTTTTGCTAGCTCAAATCATCAATATTTTAAACTATATTTAACTGCTTTTATGAATAATCTATCGCTCGTTGGTAAATACCTTTTAATGGTTATTTTAGTTCTTATTACATTTTCTGCTTGTCAAACGGATCAAAAGAATGATTTTGCCGTAGTTGATGCGACATTGACAACTGATACCCTAGAAAATGAATTTGCAAAAGCTTTTCAAATCATTCATCACCACACATTCTTAGAAATAAATATTATAGATCCCGACTCAAAAGTTGTGCTTAATTCCTACAAAGTTGCCAAAACCGATGAACCTATTAACGGCATGTTTCCAAATAATATGGAAAGTGTTGTAGCAATGTCAGCAACACAAGTTGGAATGTTGCGAAAATTAAACTTAGAAGAAAAAATCACTGGAGTTTCCAATTATAAATACTTATGTAATCCTGTGAGTAATTCAATGGTAGCTGAAGTTGGTGATTTCGGAATGTCAGATCCAGAAGCTTTCGTAGCTGTTAATCCCGACATTATTCTTTACTCAGGGTTTAATGATGACGCTCCAATTTTAAGTAAACTCGCTCAAGCAAATTTGAAAACTTTCAAAATTTTTGAATGGAAAGAAACTCATCCAATGGGAAGAGCAGAGTGGATCATGGTTTATGGTGCACTTTTTCATAAAGAGAAAGAAGCTAAAGCTATTTTTGAGGAAATCAAATCTAATTATTATGCCATCACTGATAAACTAAAATTGACTAAGAAAGGGCCAAGTGTTTTTGCTGGAACTTATTTTGGAGATGTTTTTAATGTACCCGCGGGGGAAAGCTATATGGCGCAACTTTTTAAAGATGCCAATATCAATTATGTGTATGCCAAAACGAAAGGTACTGGAAGCTTGAGTCTGAGCTTAGAGGAAGTAATCACTAATAATAAAGAATCAGAATATTGGTTGAATGCTGGAGTTTCTTCAAAAAATGATTTGTTAAAACAAAGTCAGAAGTTTGAATTACTTGAATCCGTAAGATTGGGAAAACTCTATACTTACTTTAATAACACCAATTGTTTTTGGGAGAACTCTCCAGTTGAGCCACACAAAATATTAGAAGATTTGGGTAAAATATTTCACCCAGATTTATTCGAAGAGAGCGAATTGACATTTTATGAATTGTTGCCATAATCGTTCTTCTTTTCTTGACTTTAAAAGAGAATAAGTTTTAAACGCAAATTTCATTTTTTGAGATAGGAAATTATTTAATCTGGCAATAGTGATTTTTAAAATAAAAAATCATCTTCAAAACCATTGAATTTAAATTGCGCTTGATACCTTTGACAAATAATGAATACCCTTAATAGAAATTATTGGAGAACAAGTGCAATGCTTTTTGTTCTGCTCATCAGCTTGGTGCTTTTTGATCTAACTTTGGGTAGCTTCTCAATTGGGTTTTCTGATATTTTCAATGGAATTTTTAATTATGATTCTTCTTCAACTGCCGAATTAACAGTACGCGTATTTCGTTTCCCACGTGTAATTACTGCTGTTTTAGCAGGTGGAGCACTCTCAATAGCAGGTTTATTGATGCAAACGCTTTTTCAAAATCCATTGGCAGGGCCTTATGTTTTAGGAATAAATTCAGGATCTTCTCTTTTAGTCGCAATTAGCACAATGTCCTCCTTTTATATCTTCGGAAGCGATTTAGGAATTGTTGCTGCAGCGATGATTGGAGCATTTGGAGCAGGTCTTTTTATCCTCTTTTGTTCTGTTTATGTAAAGAGTAAAGTTTCGCTCTTACTAATTGGAATTATGTTTGGAAGCTTTGCAGGTGCTTTGGTCAGTGTAATTCAAGCCTACGCGGACCCAAATAATCTAAAAACATTTATGCTCTGGAGTTTTGGCTCATTACAAGGCGTTGAATTCAATCAACTAGGAATTCTTACAATCGTTGTCGTATTTGGAGCTTTACTTTCTGTAGTATTGGTAAAACCTCTAAATTTGCTTTTGCTTGGAGATAAAAGTGCGGCTTTATTAGGAGTTAATGTCAAAACTATTCGATTTTTAATAATTTGTGCAACCGCTATCCTTACAGGAGTTGTAACCGCATTTTGTGGACCAATTGCCTTTGTAGGTTTAGTTGTTCCAAACATGGTTAAAATGATTTATAAAACCACCAATCACTATCATTTATTAATAGGAAGTTTATTAGGTGGAGCGCTTCTTATTGTGATTTGTGACATCACCATGCAATTGATTTCGCCATTTATGAATTTACCACTAAATGCATTGACAGCTCTAGTTGGCGCACCAGTTGTAATGTGGATAATAATGAAAAAGTTCTGATGCTCAAATTTCAAGATTTACATATCGGATTTAGTAAGGCGAAACGCAAAGAAGAACGAATTTTATTCACTTCTGAAAACCTCACATTCAATCCTGGAGAATTTGTTGCTGTCATTGGACCAAACGGATCTGGTAAAACCACGCTATTCAACACCATTTTGGGTGAACAAAATCCGCTTGCAGGTGAAATTAGCATTGAAGATAAAAATTGGAAGAACCTAACAAGAACAGAAAAAGCAAAACACCTGAGCTTCGTTCCTTCAAAGTTTAGTGGAGTAGATCATTTGTCTGTCTATGACCTAGTTTCAATGGGAAGAGCGCCTTATACCAATATGTTGAATAAGTTAACGGAAGAAGATGAATCTATTGTCCAAAAAGTCATAAATCAGCTTGGATTATCCGATTTTGTTAATGAAAATACGATAAGCTTAAGCGATGGTGAGCGGCAAATTGCAATGATTGGAAAAGCCTTAGCACAAGAAGCCGGAATCATGATTCTCGATGAACCAACAGCATTTCTTGACTACAACAACAGAAGAAAAGTATTGCAACTCCTGAAAGAGATTGCCGAAAAAAATAATCAAATAATCTTCATCTCTTCCCACGATTTAGATTTATGCTTCGAATATTGCAGTAGAGTAGTAGCCATCGACACCAGTTCAAACGAATTATTGAATTTCTATTCACCTTTCAATAAAGAAGAAATCATTAATAAAGTTTTTTAACCCTACCGCGAGATTGTTTTTTTGGTTGTTACTGCAAGATTGCATCTCATGGTTCCCAACCAAACCACCCTCTTCTTCGTCAATAACTTCAAATCACAATTTCAAATTAATTATGAAAACCGTAATTTCAATAATCCTTGTTTTTTTATTTTCATTTTTAGCATTCAATCAAAAGACAATTGACGTTAAGATAGAGATAATCTCACCAGTTGGAAACGACACACTTGAAAACCATGGTTTTTCATTTCCTTACATTTCTGAAATTCGATTAATTAATGTTGGAAACGAAAATATTTCCATTACTGACACTTTGTTCATTTATTATACAATTAATGGAGATACTATGTCTCAATCTTCACCTTTGGATTGGTTTAGAGATTATGTAAGTTTATCTATCGAAGAAATACTAATTGGCGATACGGTTATTGTTAAGCCAGCAGTATTAATGAGTGGAGGACTTCCAAATGGTTATTTCGAACAATGTTTTAGTGTACAGCCTAAGAATAATTCAAATCCAATAACAGACAGTAATTTAGGTAATAATTTTGATTGTGTCACAAGATATTGTCAAAGTTCACTGGGGATTGAGTCAGAACAAAATCTTAATTTCGAATTTTGGCCAAACCCTGTAACGAATACTATTCATTATAATCTCCCAATTCAAGACATTCAATTATTTTCGCTTAACGGAAAGGCAATAGCAGGGATTAAATCCATGGACTACTTAATTGATGTCAGTAATATTCCCACCGGGTTATATTTTTTAAAATTCAATTATGAAGATAAACTATATTCAAAAAAAATTGTAATCAAATAGCATTCCCGCGAGATTTCCCCTCCAACCGTGCTACTGTGAGTTTGCACCTCGTGCTAACGCTATTTATCAAATACTATTCTGTTTTTACTTTCTTACTGACAATATTCATAATATCTTTGTTGTCGGATTTAAATTTGGAGAAAATGAAATATAATTTAAGTGAAGTAACCGAGTTGATGAAAGACAGAAGGACAATTTATCCTGAATTCTTTAGTGATCGAAAAGTACACAAAGAACAAATTGAATTGCTTTTAAACAATGCGATTTGGGCACCTTCTCACGGGTTAACACAACCTTGGAGGTTTAAAGTATTCATGGAGGAAGGAAAAACACGCTTAGGTGAATTCATGCATGATCTTTATATTAAAACCACACCGGAAGAAAAACAAAAATCAAAGAAACTAGATAGAATGACAAACCGTCCAGCTAAAGCATCCGCGGTTATTGCTATTTGTATGGAAAGACAGGCTTCAGAGAAAATTCCAGAGATTGAAGAAATTGCAGCTGTTGCTTGTGCAGTTCAAAATATACACCTTACTTGCACAGCGTATGGTTTAGGAGGTTTTTGGGCGACACCAAAACTTGTTTATACCGATGAAATGAAAGAATTCTTAGATATTGGACCAAAAGACCTTTGTTTAGGACTTTTTTATGTTGGATATCCAGGACAAGAATGGCCAAAAGGTCAACGTAAACCAATAGAATATGTAACCGAATGGATTCAAAAGTAGAGAATATAATAGATTTAGGTTTGGTGAATTATGTTCGCCATCCTTCCAATCCTAACTACATAGTTTTTCGTTTTGCCAATAAGATCAAAGCTGATGACTTCGAAAAGACTTTAACAGTCAGTAAAATTTGGTTCGAAAAAGGGCAGGAGGATACCCGAGGTAAAACCTACTTCTTATACGGAATTCATAACAGAGACTACTCCAAAGTTGAAAGAATCAATTATGATGTTGAAGGAAGAAATAGAACCTTCCTAATTAGCAATAAATTCTTCCGTTGGGCGTTAGTTTTGTTTTCTATGGGAGTTATGATACTCGCTACAATTGGTTATTGTTCAAGACCCGACTTGTTAGGAGGAAAATCAGAAATACATCAAATTGAAGAATGAAAATAAAAAACTTACTTTTTTTACTTTTAGTACTGACATTTTGCAGTACTTCATTAATTGCTCAAAAATACCGCAATAAACCGGAGAATTTCTTTGGGATTCAAGTAAAGCCATTAATCCCAATTAGCCTTGTTGGGGATATAGCTTTTGATATGAAAGAAGATGGTTTTGAAACGACAATTTCTCCAATGTTAGGCTATTCCTATGGTGCATTAGTAAGAATAGGATTAACAGATTTACTTGCTTTAGAAACAGGTATAAATTACACTCGAAGAAATTATAGAGCAAGTTACGCTGTGCCAGATTCTAACCTTTATGCGGAAGATGAATTAGGGTATGTAAGTTTTGATATTCCCTTAAATTTCCTCGTTTATATTAAATTAGGAAAACAGTTCTTTATGAACGTAAGCATAGGGGCTTCAGGTAATTTTAACGTCTCCAATATTCGTTCACTTATAAATCCAGAAGGCAAGCATCTATTTATCTTCGAAGGACGCAGATTAGGCTTTTTTGACTTTAATGCCAATGCAAACGTTGGATTTGAGTACAGATCCCGAAATAACGGAACCATATATTTAGGACTCTCCGGACGTGTTCCTTTCTCGCCAACATTAGCCATCGCCACCGAATACAGGTATGGAACCAATAAAACAATAGCCTATGGAACAGTTGAAGGATCTACTTTCTCCTTAAATCTTAAGTATTTCTTCCACAACCAAAAGACGAAAAAAGGAATTCAATTCGAAGGAGGCCCAATAGAACAATAGTTTTTCTAATACTACGCTACTGCGAGTTTTTCTATCGCGAGGTTACAACTCGTGGTAGTAGTTCTTTTAGTTTCGATAGTACTATAATTACTATCGCAAGTTTACAAGGCTACCTCGAGTTTATAAGCCTACCGCGAGTTTACAAGGCTACCGCGATTTTGCAACTCGTGGTATTGATCTAATATCTCAGAAAACATCATCCCATCAGTATCAATAGCCAAATATTTAACCGTCTCCATTTTATTTTCCAGGCTTTCATCGTAAGGATGCTTTACCTTTATATAGTTCTCAGTAAATCCATTGATATATCCATTGTCATTTGAACTTTCCCAAAGTACAACTCCCGTTTTCCCTACTTGTGATTCGTAAAATGCTCTTTTCTTCTTCTCAGAAAGAATACGCAACATTTTACTTCTTTCTTTTCGCGTATGCATTGGAATTACATCATCCATTTTATTAGCAGTTGTGTTTGCTCTTTCTGAATAAGTAAAGACATGCAAGTAGGAAATATTCAAATCATTCAAGTAATTATAGGTTTCCATGAATGCTTCTTCCGTTTCTCCTGGAAAACCAACAATTACGTCAACCCCTATACATGCGTTAGGAGCGATTCTCTTGATTTGCTCAACTCTATCAGTATATGTTGCTCTTAAATACTTCCTGCGCATTTTTATAAGTAATTCATCAGATCCCGATTGTAAAGGAATATGGAAATGAGGAACAAAATGCTTTGCGTCATTTAAGCAAAAATCAATAATCTCGTTGCTTAATAAGTTGGGTTCAATAGACGAAATTCTAAAACGGTCAATTCCAGAAATCTGATCTAACTCTTTAATTAATCCAAAGAAATCTTCATCACCTCCTTGACCAAAGTCCCCAATGTTGACTCCTGTAAGTACAATCTCTTTAACTTCTGTGGCAGCAACTTTCTTAGCTTCTTCTAAAGTTTCTGCAATCGTTGCATTTCTACTTTTACCTCTAGCGAGCGGAATTGTACAGAAAGTGCAGAAATAATCACATCCATCCTGTATCTTAAGGAATGATCTTGTTCTATCTCCATAAGAGAAAGAAGGTTCGAAATCCTGAACATCTTTGATTTTACCATATTCTATGGTAACCCCTTCTGAATATTCGTTGCTCTCAATATGTTTTACGATGTCAAACTTCTCATTTGCACCTAAAACCATATTAACTCCGTATATCTTCGCAATCTTTTCAGGTTTTAGCTGAGCATAACATCCAATGATTACTACAAAGCTGTCAGGATTTACCTTTTTAGCCTTTTTCACCAATTGAATACACTTTTTGTCGGCATTCTCAGTTACAGAACAGGTATTTACCACGAATATGTCTGGTGTATCATCAAAATCAACCTTTGCATACCCTGCTTCCTCAAAACTTCTGGCTATGGTGCTAGTCTCTGAAAAATTCAGTTTGCACCCTAATGTGTAAAACGCGACTTTCTTGTATTGGATCATATTATTTTAACTTAATTCTTTAGTCATAGCGTTACAATACGTTACTATTGAAAAACTAGATTTAAATATAATACCTGCACAAACTATAAGCATTCTGTCAATTGACGGAAGGCATTTGAACTATTATCGGTAGATCTGCAAAATTAAGGAAAAGAATTTGAAATAGAATGGCTCTTTATTGTGTATAGTAGTAATAAGATGTTCGACATGCGCTGTAGTGGATGTTTACATACAACTTTTGTGTGAATTAACGATTCTTACAAAGGTGTTAAACCATATCCTTTGTTTTGTACCCCATAAAACCCTTGTCAGCGTTTGTGACACGCACTGTTTGCAACAGTCCACACTAGTGAAGACTATCTTCCATTGGGCAATCCCCACTTCTCAACTATCACGTTTCTTATCATTATTACTCTAAACCTACTACTGCGAGACTTTATATA
>Ga0307486_1000208_pt1 | contig 58800 bp, 43 predicted proteins | sample CBIW02metaG_FD_203663 | JGI IMG/M metagenome (GOLD analysis project Ga0307486, IMG submission 203663) | Sea-ice brine microbial communities from Beaufort Sea near Barrow, Alaska, United States - CBIW 0.2 | ecosystem: Environmental > Aquatic > Marine > Coastal | place: USA: Alaska | collected... | reverse complement strand
TTCAATTGATATTGAATTAATTACGAGTAATGTTATTGAAAATATCGAGAAATTAGGGCTTCTTACAAATTCACAAAACTTTAAATACCAGATTGATAGTTAATATTTATCTGGTGCGAAACTTGAGTTATTAAGAATCAACCTACAAGAAACAATGCGCATATTCAAATCACTTTGACTGGTTGCATAGTTCGCCCCAAAAGATTGGAAGTAAATTTTTCTTTCATCTAATCCGTTCGCAACTAGAAAGTCCAAAACACTTTTAACACGTTGTTCACTTAATGTTTTATTAAAGCTTGGGGAACCACTTTTATCGGTAAATCCAGCTAATTGTAGCACGTAGCTTTTATTATTTGCATCACTTATTAAAGTTCTTAATATCCCTTTACCGCTCTCACTCAGGTCTTTCTGACTTGTATCAAAGAAAACAGAATAAATTAAAGTATCAATAGTTGAATCGTCAGTTTTTGATTTCAACCTCAATCCTTCATTTATACTTATAAGTGAATCAATTTCTTTCGTATAAAATGAATTCTCTTTTACAACTGTAACCGTATCTGTTATTACTTCTTTCTTTTCAGTAGTTATTACGGGAACAATTGCTGTGGCATTTTTATTATCAACAGTTTTCTCAGTAGTTTGAGTTTCTTGACTTTGATTTTTGTTTTCCGAATTCGACTTTTCAGGTGATTTAACACTGTTTTTAGTGGAATCACTTAACGGTTTATCGTTAGTAGAATTGCTTTTTGACGGATTAACTATAATAATATTATTGGCCTTAGAAGAATTATCATCGCCTCTTGATTTTGATTCAGAGTTTGAATCTGTATTTGATTTACTTTCATTGTCAAGTCCTTTCCCACGAATTACACCTATTGTATCTGTGTAAATAATTTTCGTTGAGTCGGAAGCTTTCTTTTCTTTAATGACAGGCAGAATAGAATCCGCAGGTTGATCCATTTTCACTTTACTTGAATCAATATTCACCTTATTCAAAGTATCTGACATTACTTGTATTGAGTCACCAACATTCGTTAAAGTATCCATTTTAAGAAACTCTAATGAATCAGCAATAAAATTGTCTTCACCTTTTAATTCCAAGATAGAGTCATTAACCTTAAGGCTTGAACTATCCATTTTAACCAGCTCAATAGAATCAACAATAACGGTATCCATGATCTCCTCATTTTTCAGAGTTAAATCATTCGAAAAAATAGTATCTGTAGCATCCTGAAAACGCAACAAAGTGTCTTTTAAAACCTTTTCTTCTAATCTCAAGGTGTCTAACGAACTAATTTCTTCACCAGAAACAGTTGTATCCACAGAGTTGATAACATCATTTTCATAATGATTTAAACTTTTGATGTCATTGTTTATTGAATCTGCATAATCAATATAATCACTTACAGTTAAGTCATAATCCAATTCGGCGTCATTAAAGACATCTCCCCTAGCAAAATATACTGAACCGTAATTTTTCCTAGAAGAACAAGCTGCTAAAACTAGCACCGAAAGTATTAATAATCCTATTTTCTTACTCCAATCCATGCGTCTAATTCCAAAGCAATACCAAATGTTGGTATAAACTGTATTTTACTATTTATTGCGTCCATATTACTAACCATTATCGCTCCCGCGTTAACTCTAATAACTCTAAAAACGTTAACTCCTAATGCTGCGTATACAGGAAGTGTAATGGTTGGAGTTGCAAATCGGTCACCATTTGCATCTTTCATTTTAGTTGTTAAAACTCCTAATGAAATACCTAATGCCGTTAAGGATTTCCCTCTTACACTAAATGATCTTTTGAAAGGAATTGTAAAACCCACTCCAGGTGTTAAACCTGTATTTGAAAAGCTAACATCATTGATATTAGAGTTTAGATTCCATGCATAAAGTCCACCATTGATAGGAAGTGTGAAATTACCTTTTCTGGTTTTTACTTCCATAATAGGATATCTTCTGTATTGTTCAACCAATTCTGAAGCAATAAATGGCTTGATCTCCGTTAAGATCAACTCGGTTAAATAGTTCACTTTTTTATCTAAAGCAGCATTAGAAATAGAATCTTTTTCAGTTCCATCTTTTCTGCGGAGAAGCTTTTTAAATTTGAATTTATTGATTTTTTTAATCTCATTTTCAACTAATCCAGATAATCCATCGAATTCAATTCCATTTCTTGATCTTTGAAGTGCAATTCCTTCATAAACTATTTCATTCAATCCTTCGATTAATCTTTTAGCGTTATCAACTTTTAGCTCATGCTTATCAATAGTAACTTCACTTTTAATCAAGTGATTACTGCGAATTAAGATATTACCAAGAATCCTTTTCTTAGCATCTACCTCTAATTCTTTAAAAGTCGTAACAACGAAATCGTAAGTTGCTCCAGCTTTTAATGGCTGAGTAACTAAAACTTCGAAATTTTCGGAATTATTATGCAATGACCTGTTCCAACTATAAACAACAGGATCGTTTCCAGATTTATTTTCTTTTATCGTTACTTCAACAAGCTTGATGGATTTATCAATTTCTCCTTCAATAGCGAAAGCCTCGTTATCTGGAAGAACTGGGAAGTTTTTAAATGAACCATTTTCACTATCCAACTTAATAATTTGCGATTGTGCGTTGGCATATCCAAAACTAATAACAGACAGGGCAACTAATATAGATTGTTTTAATTTTAATTTCATTTTCGTTTTATTTCTTGGCACAAGATTAAAACAATTTCATGTTATATTTAGCTTTAATCTTGAACTATTTTAATTTAATGTTTTAGGCGTTAGGAAACTCCAAATCAAAAAAACATCATGATTAGCAATTTCTCCTCTGTAAGATAACTATTTTTTTTTGACAAATCAACTATTCGTTCTATATTTATTGATTCAACTTATAGCTGCCAATAGCTACAAAAGTTACACTTCAACGTGGTAATCCTATTTATTAACAATGCCGCCTATGTTTACCAGTAAGTCGACAATTAAATCTTACTATCACTAGATGGCCTGGTTTCATTGATAATAAGATGATCAATTTGCGTACTTGACAATCAAGAATAAATCTTACGGCCCTCTTCTCGCAGACCAACGTATTTTAAAATCTGCTAAATCCTGAAATCACAACAGGTTTAAAAAATCAGTGAATATCTACATTAAAAATTACAACCTTGTTTATCGATTCCAATCAATTATTAAAACAAGAGCAGCTCCTAAACACATTAATCTACTGGTCTATTAACAGATAGTCATTTTAATAAAAAAAAGAATTTAACTTAAAAAGGCGATACTGAATAATCAGCACCGCCCTTTTAATATCTTAAATTAGATATTTCTTCCTATTTTACAAAAGCTAAAACTTCGTTTCCGTCTTGATCCATCATGATTAGTTCGCTTCCAACAACTTTATAAGTTACGACTTTAGCAATTAATTCTGTGAATTTATCTGCCATATCCATATTTGGACACATCATTTTAGTTGAAGCAATTTGCCCTATAATTAAATCAGCGTTTGACAAAGTTTCAATTGATGCATTGTAATTGTTACATCCATCTTTACCAGCAACCATCATCTTATCTAAATCAAAGGTGATATTTGGATTATTATCTGCTTTAATAATTGTATCCCCCATCAATCTAGTGCTCATCCACATTCCTCCAAGAGCTGGATTTGGTTGTGAAGGATCAACTTTAATAAATGTCATCGTTTCTTTTCCATCTTTATTATGGAAAGTTAATTTTTCATTTTTCACTTCGTATTTAGCGATTTCAGAAAGTACAGTATGGTATTCGTTTTCCATGTTTTCATTGGCACATTCCATTAAAGTACCTGCATTCTTGCTTAACTTGATTGATTGAGTGGACAATTCATCAATTTGCGCTGAATATAAATTACAACCTCCATTTCCTGAAATTAGCTTTGCTTTTAAATCAAATTTCATGGTTGGTAAAACAATCATTTTATTGATGTTTTTTCCATTGATAGAAGCCAAAACCCATTGTCCATTCAATTGCATACGTGGATCTTCTTTTCTCTCTAATTCTTTAACCAAAGTGTATTTTGGAGAAGATTCGTTTCCTTTCGCTTCTTCTTTTTTCACTTCAATCTTTTTCATAAAGCCTTCTTCAAATGAGAACCCTTCGATGTCAGCTGACATACCTTGCCATTTTTCATCTTTCAATTCTTCACCTTCATAAACATTCAAACATTCCGTTTTTCCAGCCTCAGCATCACATTCCGTTTTCATTCCTCCAACCCACATCACTTCGTTCTTTGGTGTTGAACAAGATTGTAAAATCACTAATCCGGCAACAAATGGCAATACACTTCTTAATTTCATATTTATTGTTTTAATAATTCTTCTTTAAAAGCTAATTGCTTTTTTGTAATATTTCGCAAAGTAAGTGACTATATCAATATGTAATTGTTATAATGTGTTAAGCATGCATAATTTTTAAGAATGAAATTAAAAATTAGGCTTCAAAGAATGAGTTTTAAAGAAGTCATCGATATATTTAACCGCTTCTTCTTCGTCGTCTAACACTTTAAATAAATCTAGATCTGCCGCATGAATATTTCCTTCTGTCAACATTGTATTTTTTATCCAATCAATTAAACCTTGCCAATATTCCGTTCCAATAAAAACGATTGGTTTGCGTGCAATTTTCTTGGTTTGAATTAAAGTTAACGCTTCAAACAATTCATCCATCGTTCCAAAACCACCTGGCAAAACAACAAATGCTTGAGAGTATTTTACGAACACAACTTTTCTAACAAAGAAGTAATCGAATTTCAAGTTAGCATCTTGGTCAATATATTTATTCCCACTTTGCTCAAATGGCAAGTCAATATTTAACCCAATGGATTGCCCTCCGCCTTCTTGCGCTCCTTTGTTTCCTGCTTCCATAATCCCAGGTCCTCCGCCAGTAATTACACCATAGCCTTTCTCTCCAAGCAATCTTGAAATATTGACTGCTTTTTGATAATACTTGCTATCGGGTTGAGTTCTTGCTGAACCAAATACAGAAACACTTGGATTTATGCGCGCCATGCTCTCATATCCTTGTACAAATTCTGCCATTATTTTAAAAATCGCCCAACTGTCGTTCGACTTTATTTCATTCCAATCTTTTCCTGGTTTGTGACTCATATATCTTCTAATTATCTTTCTAGTTCTGTTTTTAAATATTTTGCTGTAATCGAATCCTTAAATTTCTTCACTAATTGCTCAGGAGTTCCTTCTCCAACGATGCGACCACCTTCTTTTCCACCTTCTGGACCAACATCAATAACATAATCGGCAACTTTCACAATATCTAAATTGTGTTCAATTACCAAAACTGTATTTCCTTCTTCAACCAATCGATTTAAAACATCCAACAACATTCTGATGTCTTCAAAATGCAAACCTGTTGAAGGCTCATCCATGATGTAAATTGTTTTTCCTGTACTTTTCTTCGAGAGTTCAGTGGATAATTTTATACGTTGTGCTTCCCCACCTGAAACTGTCGTTGATGGTTGTCCAAGCTTGATATAACCAAGTCCTACGGAAAGCAAAGTAGACAATATACGATGAATCTTTGGAATTGGCTCGAAAAAAACGGTTGCTTTTTCGATGGTCATATCCAAAACATCATAAATTGATTTTCCTTTATAACGTACTTCTAAAGTTTCTCTGTTGTAACGTTTTCCGCCACAAGTCTCACACTCTACATATACATCTGGCAAGAAATTCATCTCAATTTGCTTCAATCCTCCACCTTTACAAGTTTCGCATCTTCCACCTTTAACGTTAAATGAGAAACGTCCGGGTTTATATCCACGAATTTGTGCTTCAGGAATAGTTGAAAACAAAGTTCTAATTTCATCAAAAACCTTAGTATAGGTAGCAGGATTTGACCTTGGCGTTCTACCAATTGGATCTTGATTAATTTCAATCACTTTATCCACATGCTCCATTCCTTTAATTTCTTTATAAGGCAATGGTTCTTTTACTCCATTATAAATATGTGCATTTAGAATTGGATATAAGGTATGGTTTACCAGTGAAGATTTTCCACTTCCTGAAACTCCTGTTACACAAGTAAAAGTTCCCAAAGGGATTTTCAAATCAACATTCTTTAAATTATGACCTGTTGCTCCTTTAAGAATTAGTTTTTTACCTTTTCCTTTTCGGCGAACTTCTGGTGATTCAATTTTCTTTTTATTCGATAAATATTGAGCTGTTAATGAATCACTTTTAATTAATTCTTCCCAACTGCATGCGTTAAGGATTTCTCCACCACGCACTCCGGCTCCTGGCCCAATATCTACAATAAAATCAGCAGCCTCAATCATTTCACGGTCATGCTCTACCACGATTACAGAGTTTCCTGAATCACGTAAATGCTTTAAAGAATCTATTAATCTTGTATTGTCTCTTTGGTGCAAACCTATACTTGGCTCATCTAACACATACAAAACGTTCATTAATTCTGAACCAATTTGAGTAGCCAAACGAATACGTTGACCTTCTCCCCCAGAAAGAGTTCTTGCTGAACGATTCAGTGTCAAATAATTTAATCCAACAGATAAAATAAATGAAAGTCGATCGCCAATTTCTTTTAGAATTTCTTTACCAATAATCATTTCTGATTTGCTCAATTTCGGAGGTAAAGCTTCAAAGAAATGCGCCAATTCATCGATGTCCATTTCAACTAGCTGACCAATGTGTTGACCATCAATTTCGAAATAATGCGCTTCTTTTTTCAGTCTTGAACCTTCACAAGTTGGACACGTTTTCTTATTCATAAACGTTTGTGCCCATCGTGTAATTTTAGCAGAAGTTTTCTCTTCAATATGTCTCGTTAAGAAATCAATAATTCCTTCGAAAGCAGCAACATTTTTTCCTAAGTTATTTCTTGTTGCTTCGCGCCCGTAAAGAATTGCCGTCAATAAATCATCTGGAATTTCCTCAAGCGGCGTATTTAACGTAAATCCTTCATCCTCTAAGAATTTCTCTAATTCTTCAAAAATCCAAGTGCGCTTATAATCTCCCAGCGGTGCTAAACCTCCTTTTTTGATTGATAATTTCTTATCTGGAATAATTTTATCTAAATCAATTACAGAAACTTCTCCTAAACCATTACAAGTTTGACAAGCTCCATAAGGTGAATTAAATGAAAATAAATTCGGTTCAGGATCTGGATAACTAATTCCCGAAGAAGGACACATTAAAGTACGGCTAAAATGACGAACTTCCTTAGCGTCAAATTTCATCAGCATCATGGATTTCTCACCGATTTCCATGCTTGTCTCTACTGCTTTTTTTAATCTCTTTTTATCTTTTGTATCTACTGATAATCGATCAACTACCAATTCAATGTCGTGCACTTTGTAACGGTCGACTTTCATTCCTGGAGTCATGTCCACAATTTGACCATCGACACGCATTTTCGTAAAACCTTTTTTGAGCATTCTTTCGAAAAGCTCCCGGTAATGTCCTTTTCTTCCTTTTACTAAAGGCGCTAAAAACACTACTTTTTCTCCTTCAAAGTCATCGATAATTAAAGCAACAATTTGATCATCTGAATATTTCACCATTTCTTCTCCCGAAATGAAAGAATATGCAGTTCCAATTCTAGCAAAAAGCAAACGCATAAAGTCGTAAACTTCAGTAATTGTTCCTACAGTTGATCTCGGATTTTTAGAAACCGTTTTTTGTTCAATCGAAATAACAGGCGAAAGTCCATCAATTTTATCAACGTTTGGACGATCCATTCCCGACAAAAACTGTCTTGCGTAGGCTGAAAATGTTTCAATGTAACGACGCTGACCTTCTGCAAAAATAGTATCAAAAGCCAGTGATGACTTCCCACTTCCGCTGAGTCCAGTAAAAACGACCAATTTATCTCTTGGGATAATTAAGTCTATATTTTTAAGATTATGTTCTTTAGCTCCAAGAATCTCTATTTGATCTTTCATATTTAATGCACTTGTATATACAATAGATTAACCTTTGAACACTCCAAGTTGTTCATTGCCTTTCGGAATTTTAAAAGTAAAGACTTCCCCTTCTTCAACAATAAAGTCTTTTCCTCTGATCCAAGGGTTAAGTTTCCTTAGTATTTTGATTGTTATTCCATGTTCAATTGACCATTCATAAAGATTAGGAATTGAAGTATCGATAATCACGTCTGTTGTAACATATTCAGGATATAGACTTTCATTGTTGATGTAAAAACCGTAATTACTTGGGTTTTCAAACACCAATTTAATCGCCATTAATCTAAAAATATATCTGGCTGTTTCTGGATTTAAAGACAAGTCGAAATAATTGTTTACTTTTTGTCTTTGTAGGTTATCTGCCATTCCAAATATTCCTAAATTATATGATGCAGCGGCTAAAACCCACGATCCAAATTTTTCATGCGCAGTTTTCAGATATCTACAAGCTGCTCGGGTACTTTTCTCAACATGGTAGCGCTCATCCATTTGTTCGTTAATAATTAATCCTTGCTCTTTTGCTGTTGGCGCCATGAATTGCCAAAATCCCTTTGCTCCACTTGGACTGGTGACATTTTGCAAACCACTTTCAATAATAGAAATATAAACCAAATCGGCTGGCACATCTTCATCCTTAAAAATCTTTTTCATAACAGGAAGCCAACGATTGGAGCGCTTCATCATCATAATGGTATTGGAATGCCAAAAATTATTGATAACCAATTCATTGTCCATTCGTTCTTTTAAATCCAAATCTTTAAAACTTATGGTATCTCCAGCAAAGAATATTTCATTTGGAACATCAGGAACTACAAAGTGGTTTTTTATAGATTCTTTTGTGAATTCAGGTTTTTCTAAAGTCGTTTTTGGTTCGTCCTTACAGGAAAGCAGGAACAAAATAAAAATCGATGCAATAACAAAAACGTTTCTCATTTTTATATAAATTTTAGTGCAAAAGTAATGAAACTAAAGTGATTTTTATTTACCGTTTCTCAACAGACCAAGAAACATAAATAGTTATGAATCCACTATGGATGAAATTTATAAAAACTGATATTTAATCATTAGTCTTAACCTATTCAACAGGAATGTTAAATTGGCGAAAAGATTTTGAAGCTTAAATTTATAAGGTCTAAAAATAAAATAACGGTACCTTATTCAACTTTTTCTGGTTCTTTATACTTAATGGTATTTCTATAAAGGAGAACAAATACCACGACAAACAATACTAATCCTGCCAGTGATGGAACAAGATACCCTAGACTAATAAAATAACCAATAATGAAAGCTATTACAGTTGAAAGAATACTAATAACTAGAAAAATAACCCAAACTTTTAGTTCTGAATACCCTTTATAAACCATGTGATGCGTTGTATGGTCTTTTCCACCAAGCATTACGGAAACACCTCTTTTGGTTCTGTTGATTACTACAGTTAAAGTATCTGCTACCGCTGGTGTGAATGCTGCCAAGATGAGAAAAACAGCTGACCATGAAGGCAATTCAAAATGTGATGGTAAGTTCCACAAAGCTTTAATTCCGAAGAAACTAACGAAAAGAGCTATAAACTGACTTCCTGTGTCCCCCATAAACATTTTTGCAGGATGAATATTATAAGATAGAAATGCTGTTAGCGCTCCAATTTCGGCAATAATTAAAATTGACCAAAGCAGATTACTTGGATCATTAAAGAATCCAAAAACAACCAAACAAGTAACTAATATAAACAAGGAAACAGTCCCGGTTATTCCGTCCATATTGTCTAGCATGTTTAAGCTATTCATCACTGCAACAACCCATAAAACTGTAATTAATCCATCGAGAACAGGCAGGTGAAAAATATCAATAGCATTATCTGTATAGACAAAAATTACACCACAGAATATCTGACCAAAAAGCTTTAATAAAGGCTTTGTATTGTAGGCATCATCTGCCACACCTATAACAAATGCTAATGTTGCAGCTGTGATCAATCCAACAAATTCGATATTATCAAAAATATTATCATTCGAAGAGGTTATTGCGTAAAAGAGTGCGCTGACTATAAAGGTAAAATACAGACTAATTCCACCTAGAGAAGGCTTTGAGGTATTACTCCATCTAACGACAACATCATTTTTATTTCTTATTCCGAGACTTTTTGCGAAACGCAAAACAAGCTTATTGATTATAAAGGAGACTAGAAAAGCTCCTAAAAGATAAATAATATATTCGGTGACAAGACTAAGTTTCATGATGTTAAGTTATTCCGATTTAAAGGAAAGGCGAGACAAAAGTAATAAAACTTTTATAATACTTGTCTTTTTCCGACAAAATCGGTTCTTCTATTTCCCAATCAATAGCTAAATCTTCATCATTCCAGAGCAAACCACCTTCGCTTTCTTTGTTATAAAAATTAGTGCATTTATAACTAAAAATGGTATTGTCTTCCAATGTCAAAAAACCATGCGCAAATCCTTCAGGCACATACAACTGTTGTTTGTTTTCTCCTGAAAGTTTTATTTTAAAATGCTTTCCATAGGTTTCAGAATCTTTTCTTAAATCTACTGCAACGTCTAAAACACTGCCTTGTACAACGCGTACAAGCTTTCCCTGGGCATGAGGCGATTTTTGAAAATGTAATCCTCTTAAAACTCCGGCGTGAGACATCGACTCATTGTCTTGAACAAAATCAGGTAGCTTTCCTACCTTTTCTTTCCACTGTTTTTCGTTAAAAGATTCATAGAAATATCCTCTTTCATCTCCAAAAACGTTTGCTTCAATAACAATTAAGTCTTTTATTCCCGTTTCAATTATTTTCAAAATATACTTTTTATCAATCGGTAAACTCTAATTTATTCTTCATTGTAATAATTACCATAACCATATCCGTAAAGACTTTTCTTGGCATCCACAGCATTTAATACAACATTGATGTTTTTCATTTCTTCTATTTCAGAAATTTCATGTAGTTTATCACTATAATTTCTTTTTGAATAATTTGATCTGAATACATATATTGGAACATCTACTTTTGTAAGTAAGCGCACTCCATCCGAAACCAATCCAATAGGCGGATTATCAAATATAATAACATCGTAAACATCTTTAAATTCTATGATTAATTCATCCAAACGTTTACCCAAAAGTAGTTCAGATGGATTTGGCGGAATTGGTCCAGCAGAAATAAAATCTAAATTTTCTATTCTTGTATTTTGAATTACATCTTCCTTTTCACATAATCGCGCTAACAAATTACTCATCCCTTTTTCATTGGTAGCCCCTAAACCATGATGCACAGTTGGTCTTCTCATATCAAGATCAACAACGAGTACTTTTTTACCTGTCATCGCTATAATTCCAGCCAAGTTAAGCACGACAAAGGTTTTACCTTCTCCAGAAACAGTTGATGTTATGGTAATAGTCCTAATGTCATTTTTTACAAAAGACAAATTAGTTCTTAAGGCTCGGAATGATTCACTGATCATGGATCGTGGGTTATTATCTACCACCAATAACGAATAAGTATCTTTATTTTTATTCTTTGGAATAGAACCTAAAACTCCAATTTTACTTGGAATAATTGATCGTAGATCTGAAAGTTGATTGATCTCATTAAATAAAAGATAGCGCAAGAATAAAAACGCCATAGATAAGCTAAAGGCTAAAAATAAACTCACAGCATAAATCATTTCGACTTTTGGAAAAACAGGAGTTCCAGAAGTTGAAGCATCGTTAAGCACTTTATTATCTGAGGAGTAACCAGCATTTGAGATAGAATAGATTGCTCTTTTGTCTGTTAATAAAGAAAAGTATTTCTCATTTAATTCTTTGACATTATTCAGTCTAGACAATTCCATTTGCTTTTCAGGCAACTTGAGATAACTGTCTTCATATTCTGCTAATTCTTTTCGAATAACGATTAGTCGCTCCTGAATTCTACTAGACAGTAAAGCTATGATTTCATCAATATTTTCTTTCCGAACCTGAATTCTCATTATCAGTTTCTTGATGTTTTCATTTTCTGGAGTTACTTGATACAAAAGATCTTCTTTTTGCTCAATTAAATTATAAAGCTCTTGAATTTGAATACTCAAACTAGATTCATAAGATTTCCCTATAATGACAGGGATTAAACGGTAAACATCAAGACTATTCGGGTCTCCTTTAAGTTTGGATTCAACAGAATTTAAAACCCTCAATTCTTCTAATCCGTTTCTTTCTTCTAATTTTAAAATTTCTATTTTTTGAGAAGTTGCTGAGGCTATAAACTCAGGATTCGTAATGTTTTCCTGACGTTGATAAGCCATTATACTGTCCTTAGCAACTTTCAATTCCTGGGTTAATGAATCTAGTTGATCAGCTATAAAGTCCAATATATTATCGGCACTTTCTTTTTTAATATTTTCGTCGTATTTAAAAAAGTTTGCCGTTAAAGATTGTACTATCTCCATTGCCAATGTAGGGCTGTGACTCCTAAAACTCAACTCAACTGTGCGTGCATTTGGATCGACCGGAGTAACGGTTAGTCCTGACCTCAATTGACGTGCAATAGACTTTTTTTCATTTAATACAAAGTAGAGTTTATTGCTTGTCGTGTTAGCAACATATTGGTCCCAATTATCAATACTTACTCGCATATCAAAAAATGGAGTTTTAAGTAACGAATTTGGCGAAAATTTATAATTATAATTCCCTCCGTTATACTTAAAGTTCATGATTACTTTATCATCAAAAGCGGAAAGAAAAATTGGAGTACCGAACAAGGATGAATCCTTAATGATCAAAGGTTTTATTCTAATCGTACCTTGTTTATAGAGTGTTTCTGTTAGAAACTCTCCTCTTGCATACAAAGAAACGTTTAATGGCAAATCATCTATCGCTTTTTCAAAAAGTAATTGAGATCTCAGTAATTCAATTTCTTTGGCAATAGATCCATCTTTTCTAGCGTCTTTAAAATCTAATAAATCTGCTCCTTGATTTTCACTGTTCAGCTGAATCAACATTTTTGATTCATAAACAGGTTTAGTGTACCTTACATATATGAAAGCAAAAACGAAAAATAAAATTGAAATAATTGCACACCAGTACCAATTTCTTTTGATAACAATTTTTAAAACCTTTAAATCAAAGGTAGTATTTACAAATATTTTTCCTTTCTGACTACTCATTATTTGAATGTTGTAAATACTGAAAAGACCAAAATTGCTGAAGATATCAGCGATACTATTGGCGTAACCTCTTTCAAGAATTCACGAGATAATTGTTTTGTTGGCTCAACATAAATATAGTCATTTGATTGGACAATCATATCTGCATACTTTAATCCATCTATTGTACTCAAATCAATTTGATAAACTTTCCTTCCTTCCTCGGTTTGTCTCATTACTTTTATAACATTCGCTTTACCACGCTCAGTAATTCCACCAGCTAAAGCAATGGCCTCCATTAAAGTTGTATTGTCATTTTGAATTAAAATAACCTTTGCATCTCCTCCGGTTCCTGGAAAAACAATTACTCTTCTATTGGTTACTTCAACCTGAATGAACGGATCAATATAGTTTACAGCATATAACTCACTTAATTTCTGTTGTACTTCAATTGTTGACATTCCAGCAACTTGAACTAAACCAAGTAATGGTAATTCTATATTTCCATCCTGACGAACAAGGTATTGAAGACTAATTGATGAAGCCTGCTGACTACCTCCGTTTGAATTGATTCCTGCAGCAAGGTCTATGATTCTCTTTCCATTTTCAACGTAAAGCACAAAGGAAATTTTATCATCAGTTGCTAAACGATAAGCATCATCAGGAGAAATTGGAATATTTTCTGTGATTACCTCTGAGTCGGTAGTTTTAAACATCACATGACTATTCACATTACAAGAAGTAAATAGAGATAGAAATAATACAGAGAAAAAAAGTGACGTTATAATTTTCATTTGTTACAATAGCGATTTATAATATTTCCTAGTATCATCAACTAAACGATGATAACTAAACTTATACTTCACGTTTTCCTGTCCAAAAATAGAAAACTTTTCTCGTAAGGATGAATCTTCAACCAATAAACGTAATTTATCGGTATAAGTTTCACTATTTTCTCTTTTAATCACAAAGCCCGCTTTACCCTCTTCTAGAATATCACGAACTCCCCCAACATCTGTTGAAATGACTGCAATTCCTGATGCTTGCGCTTCAATTATACTTACGGGAGTTCCTTCATTTTTGGAAGTCAAGCACATGATATCCATTCCTTGATTAAAAGTTGCAATATCTAAAATCCATGAAGTCATAACGATTGTTTCAGGATATTTCTGGTGAATTTCGGCTACTCTTTCTTCAATATGCGCTTTTTCACTTCCGTCTCCTACAATGAAAACCTTGATTTTTGTTTTTGTTTGACCGAGTAATTCTTCTATGACATTTAAGAAATAATCATGGTCTTTTACTGGAGCCAATCGACCAACAATTGCAATGGCTACCTCGTTCTCTTGAATATTATATCCTTTTCTAATTGCCGCTCGTTTCTCCGCTTTATTTTCAGAGAACTTCTCTAAATCAAAACCCAAAGGAATAACTTTAATCTTATTGGCTGGAGCAATTTTATGAATTTCGCTGAGTTCCTGTTTCTGAATATCACTGATCGCAATAATTCCTGTAGATCTTTTGGCTAAAAAACGTTCGATTTGTTTAAATAATTGCGTTTTCGCATTTCCAAAATAAGAATGGAAAACATGTCCATGGAAAGTATGTAAAATTACAGGTGTTTTCAAAGAAATAGCTGCTGCTCTTCCTACAAATCCAGCTTTTGAAGCATGCGTATGTACAATATCAGGTTTTATTTCCTTTAATAATTCTCTTATCTTTTTATAAGCTTTATAATCTTTAACTGGATTTAAACTTCTTTGAATCTCAGGAATGATGATTGGCGTAATTCCATATTGTTCTAAAATATGATGTGAATCTTTTTCTCCTTCATCAGGAACACCACCGATTAAGGTAGTTTCAAATTCATCTCCTAAAAACTTCGTTAGAAAAGTGGCATTAAAAGTTGGTCCACCTATATTGAAACGATTTATTATCCTTACCACTTTTATTTTTCTGTCCATCTTTCAAACCAATTTTGAAATACAATAAATGCCCACATTGTAACTGTAGCTTCTTCCTCTTCTCCCTTATCGAAATTTGCTTTTAATTGAGTCACTCCATTAAAAGAAAATACATTTTGTTTTTCGATGTATTTTTTTGAAAACCATGATTCATTCACCACATTATTCCAAACACTTTGAATCCAATCTTGCAATGGAACTTCAAAACCCTTTTTAGAGCGAGAGAAAACCTCATCAGGTAAAACATCTCTGAATGCGTCTCGTAAAATTCTCTTTCCTACTCCTTCTGAATATTTATAATCGTCCGGAAGTCCATTCACAAAATCAACCAAATCTCTGTCTAAAAATGGTGTTCTGACTTCCAATGAATTCCGCATGCTCATCATGTCCACCTTTTTCAACATGTCGTTGGGCAAAACAAATTGCTGATCCGTCATTAAAAAGCTTTGTAAACTATCTTTTCCTGGGTCAACTATGCTTTTATAAGGTTTGCTGACCAAAAGCAATTCATCACGTCGCTCTTTAGAAATAAATTGTGCCAACATCCAATAAGAATTCGGCCATTTTTGTTGCAATAAAACACCAAACTTTTTCATTTGACGAATGCGATTTGAAATCTTTCCTCTTCTATTTCCGCCAGACATTTGTCCAGCGATTTTTGAAGCAACTTTCAATAAAACACCTGGATGTTTACTTCTAATATATGCTTTGTGCTTGTTGTATCCTGCGAAAAGCTCATCTGCTCCGTCACCTGATAAACAAACTGTTACTTGTTCTTTTGCTGCACGAGATAAGAAATACATCGCCACAGCACTTGAATCTGCAAAAGGCTCATCATAAGCCTCTAAAACAGCTGAAAACGATTTAACGACGCTTTCTTTGTCTAATTGGATTGGGAAATGTGAAGAGCCAATATGTTCTGCAACATTTTTTGCGTATTCTGATTCATCCAAAAAGTCATTTCCTACAAAACCAATTGAAAATGTATTGATAGAAGTTTTAAAATCTGCGGTAATTTGAGAAACAATTGAACTGTCTACTCCACCACTCAAAAAAGTACCGATTGGAACATCAGCATTCAATCTTTTGATCACAGCATTTTCTACTTTTTTCTTAATCTCTTTAACAGCTGATTCATACGGCATTTTAATATCAGGAGCGTTGCGCACAGAATAATATTCAATAACATCAACATTCTTTCCTTTGATTTTCACATAATGTCCGGGTAACAATTTATGAACTCCAACAATCATGGTGTCGGGCGCTGGAACATACGTAAATTGAAAATATGCATTTAAAGCATCTCCATTGATAACAGAATCGTTCAATAAATATTTAAACGCTGTTAATTCAGAAGCAAATAAAACTTCATCTTCTTGAATTGAAAACAACAAAGGATTGATTCCCATGTGATCTCGCACCAACAACATTTCGTCTTCTTGTTCATCGAAAAATACAAATGCAAAACAACCTTGCAAATCATCAATTCCGGCTGTTCCGTTTTCGATAATATGGTACAATAAAACTTCAGTATCAGAAGAAGTTTCAAAGACAACTCCTTTTTTCAGTAAATCATTTTTTAATTCAGGATAATTATAAATTTCTCCATTAAAAATGATTGAATATCTTCCAGTAACATCATAAAATGGTTGATTTGATCTTTCATTCAAATCTATAATTGCCAATCTGTTGTGTCCTAAAATTGCTCTACCAAAAACTTCCAACGAAGTATTATCTGGTCCACGATGAGTTTGACAAGAAATAGCGCTTTTCACACGATTTATATCACTATCTTTAGGGGTTTCAAAATATTTCTTCAATCCAACTATGCCGCACATAATATTTTATCGATTTTTATAAAAATTTAAAATCTCGCCATGAAGTTAATAGTTGTTAGTGTATTCTGCTCGTTTTTTATCAATTTATCCATTGCACAGGAGCAAATCAATGCTGTGCAACAAGCAATTAACAGTTTCAAAAGCCATGAATCACTTGAAAACGCTGCAATTAGCTTTTTAGCTTATGATATTGACAATGATAAAATTATTGCTGAATACAATCATAAAACAGCGATTATGCCTGCTTCAACGGTAAAACTTTTTACTACTGCTGCTGCATTTGAAATTTTAGGAAAAGATTATCGTCCAAAAACAATCATTTATAAAACGGGGAATATTGATTCTCTTGGTGTTTTAAATGGAGATATTATCATCAGAGGATTAGGCGATCCAAGCTTAGGAAGTCGATTCTTTTATAAAGACGGAGAAGTTCAACTTTTCCTCACTGAATGGGTGAATTTCATCAAAGAAAAAGGAATTAAACAAATCAACGGAAAGATTTTAGCTGATGGCTCCGCTTTTGGATATCATGGCGCGCCTGATGGTTGGTCGTGGTCAGATATGGGAAATTATTATGGTGCTGCAGCAAGTGCTTGTGCGGTTTATGATAATATGACGTATTTGCATTTTTCGACAAGTGCCAGATTGAATGGACCAACAACTTTAGATTCTATGACACCAAAAGTTCCGGGTTATAATTTGCACAATCAAGTAACGACTTATGCCTCTAGCAGCGACAACGCCTATATTTATGGAACACCTTTTTCTTATGAGCGTTTTGCTGTGGGAAACCTACCTAAAAGTCAAACTAATTTTGAAGTAAAAGCCAGCGTTCCAGATCCTGAATTATTATTGGCGCAAGTTTTTGAGGCAGCATTAGTTCGTGCAGGAATAAAAATTGAAAAACCAGCTTTAGGAATGAGGTTATTGCTTCAGATCAAAGCTGATACTTCAATTAACTACAATAAAATGGATCTTTTATTCACTTATGAAGGAAAAACAGTAGAAGAAATTGCTTTTTGGACGAACATGAGAAGTGTGAATTTTTTCGCTGAACAATTACTATGTCTTTCCACTTTTGAAACCACTGGCTTTGGTGGAAGTCAAGAAAGTGAAAAATTCATCAATGCATATTGGGAACCAAGATTAGGCATTAAAATGATGCAAACTGACGGAAGTGGATTATCGCGCACCAATGCATTTAGTGCTTTGCATTATACTAAATTGTTAACGTACATGTATAAATCTAAGAATTTCGCAGCATTTGAGGAGACGCTCCCAGTTGCAGGATTAAGCGGGACGTTGAGAAGTGTGTGTCGTGGTCAAGCCGCTCAAGGAAAACTCAAAGCCAAAAGTGGAACAATGAATCGAATAAAGTCTTACGCTGGGTATGTTGACAGTAAGAGCGGAAAGAAGATTGCCTTTGCGCTGATGGTGAATAATGACGATTTGAGTAATTATCAATTGGTGAAGAGAATGGAGGTGGTTTTTAATAGTATGGCGGGGTATTAGGGTTGGTTTGTGAATTTGGTGGTTTGTGAATTTGTGGATTTGTTTAAAACGCACAACAGGATGAGCGATTTTTGACGAAATTGTTCAATTGAAAGTGCGCATTAAAGAATTAAAAAATCTAGTAAAATTATTCCTACTAATAATTAAATCCAAAAGCCCACAACGGAATCACATTTAGATAACCATGTTCTATATCGTCTTTTACGACAAATGAATTTCCATCTTTATCAATTTGCTGTTGTTTCTTGTTTTTCTCGCCGACTTCAAAAGTGTATTTATCAATTACGAAATCTGCATTTTTCGATGAAATTACATCGTTTTCAACACGCATTTGGTTTAAGAAGAACGTTTCACGTAAATTCCCAACATTTGATTGATTACCAACCAGATTATAAACCATATTAGTGTTTTCCAAATACACTTTGTCTACTTTTCCTAAACCTCGTATTCCGCTGGTTTCATCACGCAGTTGAGTTATCAGTCCTGCTTTTTCCATATACACAAAATAGTCATCTAGAGAGTTTCGACTTACCTTTATCATCTCTGCTATTTTCGTAAAATTTGGTTTAAAAGGTACGCTTTCGGCAATAATGGAAAGTAAGCGTTTAAGCTTTCGACTTGTGGCCACATTAAGATTTGCATATTGTGGAATATCAGTTTCTAATGTTTGAACAATTACTTGTCCTAATCTCAAATTGAATTCATTTTCAATTCCAAATGGATAATAACCGTTTTTTAAATATTCACTAAACAATGGCAAAGGATGTTCTATATTTTCAAGTTTCACATCATTATTTATGATTTGCTCCAAGGAATAAATTCCAGTATCATAATTATGAAAGTATTTTAAATATTCACGAAATGAAAGTCCTTGCAACTTATATATTACTGCGCGACGACTTAAATCAGCAGATCCTTTAAGAATATCAAGAACAGAGGAACCAGTAAACACCACTTTTAAATTAGGAAGTGAATCATATATGTTTTTCAATTCACGCGACCAGTTTTCATATTTGTGAATTTCATCGATAAACAAATATTCACCAGCATTTTTGTAAAATTCATCAGCTAAATCATAAAGTTTATTTTCACTAAAATATAAATCGTCAGCAGAAACATACAACGCTTTTTTACTACCTAACTCTTCTTTGATGCGCTGCAAAATCAGCGTTGTTTTACCTACACCTCGACCACCTATAATTCCAATCATACGGTTATCCCAAGATATTTTATCGTATAGGTAACGCTTAAAATCAGTTGTAGTGTTTTGTAAAAGCGTTTCAAATTTCTGATAGAGCGTTCTCATAATTACTAGATATTTATTACAAATATACATAAACGCACAACAGGATGAGCAATTTTTAAATAAAACGTTCAATTGAGAGTGCAATTATGTGATTTCATCATATAAAAATCAGAAGTGCAACAATGAACATTCAAACCGAAAAACATCGAACACTCCATTAAATAAATCCGAAAACCATAAACATAAAATCACTACTTTCGTTCCCATTACAGATATAGATTCCAATGAGCTTTTAAAACAATTTTGGTATAGAATGACAGCAATACGCCAACAAATAAATGAATGGAGGGAAGGTCTTTTGACGCCCAACAAAAATGACGTATTGCTAAATCTCATTCCCAATGAAAATGCTTTTGCTATTGATGATGTTTATCTAGAAGAGAAAGTTTTTTCGATCGATGAAAATCCATTTCTAAAGAAAGTATTCAAACAACATCAAACTTCTATAAAAGAAAGTGGTTCTCCCATTTTTGGAATTTCGAAAGGTAAAATTTCTTTTGAATTCGAAAACCAAACTTTTCAGATGCCTTTTTTATTGGCTGATGCTTCTATTCATCGCAATAGATTTAATGGGAAATTTGAAATTAAGCAAACTGAAGATTTTTATATTAATCCTTTATTGCTGAATACGCTTTCTCTTAATGAACTCTCTTCTGAAATTGAAGAAGCAGCGCAACATTTAGAAGAATTAGGGTTAAAAACTACAATTGAAAATGGTATTTGGGTGGCTAATTTTCATCCACATCGTTTTGTACTTCAAAAAGAATTTGATGCAATTTTAGATGCTCCTCAATTTAGTGAATCGTTGAAAAGTTTGTTTGGAGAAAGTAGGGAAATTGAAGAATTCAGTTTATCGGATCATTATTTATTTCCTTCGGATGTAAGTCAGCAAGTAGCAATTGAAAAAGTAAAAGACAATCATACGGTCATTCAAGGTCCACCTGGAACGGGAAAGTCTCAGGTGATTGCCAATTTGATTGGGAAAGTTTTAGGTGAAGGTAAATCTGCTTTATTGGTTGCGGAGAAATCTGTTGCTTTACAGGTGATTTACGACAAGATGAAAGAAAAAAATCTTCATCATTTTTCTGTTTTTTATCATCATGAATTAAAAGCAAAACAATTTATTCGTTCGTTGCAAAGTACTTGGAACTTTATTGAAAGTCTACCAACGAAGCAAATTATGGTTGGTGAGCAATCTAATTTATTGGAACAAAGTTTAGATTTAACTTTAGATAGATTACGACAAGAAGATTTGATTGGTGGGATTTCATTTAGTGAATTCAAATCAAAATATAATTCTCAAGATGACACTATTTATTTATCCAAAAAACCAACTATTCCAACTTGGGAAAAGGAGAAAATTGTTCTTGAAACTTTAAATAAAAATGACTTTTCGACTATTGGAAGTTGGCTGCAACTCAATATTTCTCAATATTCAATTGCAGATATTCAACAAGCAGTTGAGAAAACAATTCAAAATATAAAATCATTAAAAGATAAAGAGATTTCGGCTGCTGATATTGAACATAAAATCAAATTAACTGGATTGGTTTCTTTGTTTTATCATAACGATCAAGTTCTGCCGATTTCTGTTTTCGAAAATGAAAGTAAACTCCAAAAACAATTTCTAAAACTTTATAATTCTTTCAAAACATTAATCGAGAAAGAAGCTGAATTAAAACCGGAAGAAGGATTGTGGGACAAGAGTTTTAGCCTGACAGAACTCAATGAATATATTTTGGCACTTTCTTCAACCAACCGATTCAACATAAAGTCTTGGATGACGAAACAAAAGCTTTCTAAATTCACGCATTTGAGCATGTTGGACACCAAGAAAGCTTTGGAGAATTTAGTTGAATTAAACTCTGTAAAACGTGATTTAATCTCAACAAAAGAAAAGCTTCGTAAATTAAAATTACCAGATGAAATCGCTGTTTTAAACCACATAAATTATGCGATTAACAGAATCAATTCAGCGGATAAAAATGACATTCAATTATTGGTTGAGATGTCAAAAAATGATCGATTAAAATTAAAAAAATCTGGTCATATTTTAGGAGAACTTCATTATTCACTCCGGCACTATTTTACTTTAAAAGATGAACCGATTTTAGAGCAGTTAGAATCAATCGAAAAAGAAATTCCTTTGGTGATTGAAAATATTTCTAGATTAAAAGAGATTTCAAATGAATCCAAAATTGTTTTACAAAAAACAGAATCATTGGAAGAAGCCGATTCTGCAATTTACAATTCGCATTGGAAAGATTTCAAAGGTCAATTTCCAACTTTAGCTGAAATAACAGGAGAGAAAATGAATTATAGAATTGAGACTGTTATTCAATCCTTTAATGAAGAATCGGAATCATTTGGTGAATCAATAACCCAAGAAATTAAAAGGAAATTTGAGCAATTTCATACATTATTGCAAACTCCTGCTCCGAAATTAAATGAAGCAGAAAAGGAATTAAAAAAAGATATAAGAAAAGGAAAATCAATTTTAGTCAAGGCTTTTGATAAAAAACGTGTTTTCCCAAGTGTTAGAGAATTATTGGAAAGCGAAGCAAGATTATGGATTCAAGTTTTGCATCCTGTTTTCTTGTGCAGTCCATACAGTGTGGCGAAAAGTTTACCTATCGATTATCAATTTGACTTGGCTGTTTTTGATGAAGCAAGTCAGATTCCATTGAGTCATATTGTAGGAACTGTGCAACGCTCCAAACGCATTGTGATTTCGGGAGATCAACAACAAATGGCACCACAATTTTATTTCCAAAAGAAAACGCTTCATCAAGCCGACGCTTTGCACCATGCGAGTTTCTATTGGGAAAACGTGATATTAACGCATCATTATCGTTCGGTTCATCCAAGTTTAATTGCATTTAGTAACAAATACTTTTACGAGAATCAATTAAAAACTTTTCCAACACCGAATCCTCAAAAACCAATTGAGTTGATTACAACGGATGGAATTTTCAATGAACGCACCAATGAAAAGGAAGCAGAAATTGTTGCGAAAATCATTATTGATAAAATCAAAAACGCAGCATTTAATTTTGGATTGGTGGCCTTTAGTCAGACTCAATTAAAAGCAATTTTAGAGAAAATTCCAACCAATTATTTAGACCAATTAGAAGATAAAGATTCTATTTTTATTCAATCTTTAGAAAACGTTCAAGGAGATCAATGCGAACATTTGATAATTAGCTTGGGTTACGCCAAAGACAATAATGGAGATTTTCACAAGCGCTTCGGTCCTTTAAATCAAGAACAAGGTCACAGAAGATTGAATGTTTTAATGTCACGAGCAATTTCTAAAATCACTTTTGTGAGAAGTGTTACATCAGCAGATTTTTCTATTTCGAACAATGAAGGCGTGGAGAGTTTAAGGAAATTAATGTTGTTTTTGGAACAAGAAGAAAATACTGAAATTGAATCTAGTTTTACGCATGGAATTGAGCGGAAAGAAAATTCGTTGTTTATAAAAGCCATTGCTTCGATATTTAAAAGTGGACATGAGGTGGTTGATTTTTATCGGACATCGGTGAGTAGAGGTTGGGGAGTGGAGATTGTGATGTGAAAATTGCGCTGTAATGGAACGCGGATGACGCGGATCTGCGAACGCGGATTTTCACGGATTTTTTTGAACATACCCTATTTAGATTTTACGAGCACCTATAATTATTAAACCCTTTCTCACAACTCTCCCAAAACAATCTCATAAACTCTTCCATTTCCTCCAAATCCCAATGTGCAAATCCCAACCGAAGCGCTGTTTGATTTTTATTTTGATACATACAAATTCGGGGAAGAAAAGTATCTCTAGATTTCATTTCTTGCGCCAGTTTTACCAATGAAATTTGCTCCTGAAATTCTATCCAAAATGCAAATCCGTTTGCAGGGCGTTCAAACTTGATTGATTCTCCGAAATACTGTTTCAACAAAGCTTCAAAGTGTAACATTCTTTCACGGTAAATCTTTATCGCTTTCTTTTGATAGCGAAACAAATCTCCTTCCACTATCATTTCACCTAAGGCTTGTTCTAACACAAAATTTCCTTGGGGATTTAACACAGACACATGTTTTTTCGCTTCTTTTATAAAATCTGGTGGCGCCATCATAAAACTCAATTGAAATGTGGGATGAAGATGTTTTCCAATTGACCCTAAATGAATAATTCTTCCATTCGTATTATTTGTCGCCATGGGTAAATCAATTTGCTTTTGATAGTTAAATTCAAAATCTTCATTGTCTTCGATTATCACAAAATCATATTCTTCAGCCAAGTTGATCAGTTCCTTTCTTCTTGCTTTTGATAATACTGAAGTGGTTGGATAACTTTGTTGTGGATTCAGATAAACACATCGAACATCACCTTTATTATACTTCTTTCTGATGTAAGAAATATCAATTCCATCATTATCTAACGGAACAGTCTTTACCTTTACTTTCTCTTGATTAAAAACCATGTTCAGCGAGAAAAAGCTTAATTCTCCAACCAAAACTATGTCACCTTCATTGAATAACATTTTCGCAAGTGTGTAAAAGAGCATTTCTCTGCTTTTGGCCACAAGCAAATGAGCATTTGAAATGTGAAATCCTCGTGTTAGATTCAGATAATAGCTCAACTGTTCTTTAAACAACGCATTCTCTTGGACAGCATAATTCCCAATATTACTTTGAATATTTCTTCGTTTTAAGGCTCCAGTATAGAATCGAGATAATTCTTGGGTTTTTATAATCCGATAATCTGGTTGCCCATCATTACAAATAAATTTATGGTTTTCTTTTTCATAAGGTGAAGACAATATAAATGATTTATTAAATGAAAACTTTGCTTTTTCTACTGATTTTATTGGATTTGAGGCTAAATCATCATCTTTTCTTGCTTTTAACTCTGGATTTTGAACAAATGCACCCACTTTGGCTTTTATCACTAACCAATTCTGAGCTTCCAATTCCTCAAAAGCTGCAACAATTGTTTTGCGATGCACTCCTAATTCTTCACTCCAAACTCTTGTGCCAGGCAACTTAACTCCAACAGGAATAAGACCTCGCTGAACAGCATTTATAAATTGATATGCTATTTGGAGATATAGCGAATCAGACTTTCTTCTGTCTATTCGAATAAATTGAGCTATTGAAATCAAATCTGGACTACTTAATATTTAAAATCTGGACTATTTATAGAATCTCAAATGTAGCACCTTTGCATCGAATTTGATAAAAATAAGATTAGAAAATTAAAATATGAAAAAGTTTATTGCCTTTACAATTCTTACCCTGTCATCCACTTGTGCATTTTCACAAGAAGACACAACCGTATTTAAAGAAGTGCTCATTCAAGGAAATCGTTTAGATATTCCAGTAAATCAAGCAACACGAAATATTGAAATTCTAACGGCTGAAGACATTAAAAAACTACCTGCAAGAACAGTAAATGAATTACTTGCTTATGTTGGCGGAATTGATGTTCGTCAACGTGGTCCATTCGGAAATCAGGCAGACATAAGTATCGATGGAGGTTCATTCGAACAAACCCTTGTCCTTATTAATGGAGTGAAATTATTGGATGCACAAACAGCCCACAACATGATGAATATTCCAATTCCTTTAGATGCAATCGAACGCATTGAAGTTCTGAGAGGTCCAGCTGCCCGAGTTTACGGAATTAATGCGCTAACAGGTGCTATTAATATCGTCACTAAAAGTTCAGGAGAATCTTTCGTTGCGGTAAATACTTTCGCTGGTTCATCTTTTCAAGAAAAGGAAGCGGGAGATGGTGATGGAATTTATGGTGGTGGCGGAATTCAACTTACGGGGAATTTTAACACAAAAAAACAGAATCATTTAATCGCATTGAGTCAAGATTTATACAACGGACAACGTTACAATACAGCGCAAAGCAATACACGTTTATTCTATTCTGGAAAGCATAAAATAAATAACAAAAACTCGCTTCAATGGATGGGAGGATATGCCTATAATGACTTTGGAGCGAATGGTTTTTACGCTGCTCCTGGAGACATAAATTCTAATGAAATTGTAGAGACGGCATTGGTTAGTCTTTCCTCTTCTCATCAATTGGGTCGTTTTACGATTTCTCCTAGAATTAGCAATCGTTATAATGAAGATGATTATCGATATTTAGGAAAAGACATTGATATTGCACGTTCAAAACATTATTCCAACGCTTTAATGGCGGAAATAAACACGAGTGTTAAAACTACAATTGGTGATTTTGGCTTAGGATTTGAATCAAGATTTGATGAAATCAACAGTTCAAATATTGGTCAACACCAAAGAGACAATCACGGTATTTCATTAGAATATAGAAAAGTCTTTTGGAGAAAACTGATTCTTACTGCAGGAACTTATGTGAATTACAATACAGATTATGATTGGCAAGTTTATCCAGGAATAGATTTCGCTTATCGTTTTTCACCGAGTTGGAAAGTTTATGCAAGCGTTGGTTCTGGTCAAAGAATTCCATCTTTCACGGATTTATATTTGAATCAATTACCAGGAAATGTTGGGAATCCTAACATTCAACCAGAAGATGCTTGGGCTTATGAAGCGAACTTTCAATATGCTAAGAGTACACTGAAAATAAATGGAGGATATTTCTATCGTTCAATAAGCAATTACATTGACTGGGTTCGAGAAATGCCTTCTTTACCTTATTCACCAATAAATATCGGAGAGAATTTAGTTCATGGAATTCATGCCAATATTTCACAGCAATTTGCAATAAAAGAAAAACATAAGATTGGATATAAAGTGAATTACACATTTCTTAAGCCAAGTTATAACTCAGAAGAAAGCATACAGTCAAAACACATTTTAGAGTCATTAAGAAATCAATTGATTGTAGGATTAAATTATGCTTATTCAGATTTCTCCATTCAAATTAACAACAGATTTATCGAAAGAGAATTAAACGATCCTTATCATTTGTTAAGTGTGCGTGCTAATTATGATATAAATGATTTTTCTGTTTATGCTGATGTGAGTAATATTCTCAATGCTAAATATGTTGAGGCTGGAGCGGTTCCTATGCCTCCGAGGTGGTTTACTTTAGGAGTGAGATATGTTTGGAAGAAGTGATGATGGGATTTCACAGAGTTTATAAAAGACAGCTTCTTTATATTACTGTTTTTCTTTGAAATCGGCAAAAGCAAAGAACTAATTACAAGGGTAATGAAGTGCTCCCCTCTTTTGGAAATAAATCTCGATAAACAGTAAAGCACCAAAGAGTTTCCTCAGTCGTTTCACTTCATCCGGAATGACAGTTGTTTTGAGTGGTGGGTGGCAAGAAAAGGGGTTGAAGCTTCAACCCCTTTTCTTGCCAAAAACAACCCCATGTTATTGCCATTCCGAACAGCGATAAATATCTCTGATTTTTGATAGTGGAGGAATCCCTCCTTTCTTTCACTTTCAAAAAAAACCCTTAGACAATTGATAACTAGTAATATATTAAAAACAAAAGAGTAAACATTTGATTTGCCGAAATAAAAAGTATATATTTGTATTGTAATAAGTAATAAAGTATACTATCATGTCAAGAGAAAACCAACATACCGATAATAACCTAAGCTTCGTAAGCGAAGCACCCACACAATATTACACGGGTATCGATGCGCAAATGCCTATTCACAGCTTAACATCTATACAAAAGATGGATATAGTTGAAAATAGAATTTCTAAAAACTACTTAGTACTTTTTAAAAAGCTTGCCAATTTAGATTACGATGCATTGGCTTTGGCATTATCAGTTACACGCGCTACTTTAATAAACAAAAAAGGAAGTGAAAAATTCAGCGATACAATCAGTGAAAAAATTCTCGCTTTAGCAGATTTATATTCCTTCGGTTATGAAGTCTTTGAAGAAAAAGAAAAATTTAATCAATGGATGTTTTTTCCAAATCAAGCGCTAGGTGGCAAAGTTCCTTTTGATTTTACATCCAACCAATATGGAAGAGAAGAAATTCACAATTTGATTGGGAGGGTTGCTTATGGTGTTTATTCATAAGTAGAGATTCTCGAAAAATGAAAGTCTACAGAATAAGTAAAACCGAATATGCCAAAGATTTAGCTGGAACTGGAGCTAAACTTTATGGTGGCCGCTGGAATCATTTGAATACACCTTGCATTTACACCTCCGAAAGTCGTGCTTTGGCAATTTTGGAATATTCTGTAAATATAAATATTGACTTCATTCCTAATTCTCTTTCTGTTTGCACCTTTGAAATTGATGAAGAACAAATCCAAGAAATCAAATCCAAGAAATTACCTAATGATTGGCAAGAGATTCCAGCGCCTCATTCTACAAAAACAATTGGAACAGATTTTTTACATTCTAACATTCCACTTATCAAAATCCCTTCAATTATTATTCCGGATGAATACAATTATATTCTAAATCCTTCATTATTGGGAAAAGCTTTCGAATTGATAGAAATAAAAAGGATAATATATGATTTAAGGATTAAAAAAGCCTAATTGAATAACTTATCTCACTTCTAACAGATTCTTAAAAATCCGCCTAATTCTGACAATTTCCTTCCCATAATTCTTCTTAATTTCCTTATCTTCACACCAAAATCTTGAATATGAAAACTGCAGATTGGAAATCAGTAAAAGAATACGAAGACATCACCTATAAAAAGTCAAATGGTGTAGCTAGAATTGCATTCAATAGACCCGATGTTAGGAACGCTTTTAGACCTAAAACAACATCAGAATTATATGAAGCTTTTTATGATGCACAAGAAGACACTTCAATTGGAGTAGTATTATTGTCTGCAGAAGGCCCAAGTAGCAAAGACGGAGTATATTCTTTCTGTTCAGGTGGAGATCAAAAAGCAAGAGGAAAACAAGGTTATGTAGGTGAAGATGGAATGCACCGTTTAAACATTCTGGAAGTTCAAAGATTGATTCGTTTCATGCCAAAAGTTGTAATTGCTGTCGTTCCAGGATGGGCAGTTGGCGGTGGACACTCTTTACACGTTGTTTGTGACTTAACTTTAGCGAGTAAGGAACATGCGATATTCAAACAAACAGACGCTGACGTTACAAGTTTTGACGGAGGTTACGGTTCTGCTTACCTCGCAAAAATGGTAGGTCAGAAAAAAGCCCGTGAGATTTTCTTCTTAGGACGTAATTATTCAGCGCAAGATGCGGTTGATATGGGAATGGTGAATGCAGCAATTCCGCATGCAGAATTAGAAGATACAGCTTTTGAATGGGCACAAGAAATATTGGCTAAATCTCCTACATCAATTAGAATGTTGAAATTTGCTTTCAACTTAACAGATGATGGAATGGTTGGTCAACAAGTATTTGCTGGAGAAGCAACGCGTTTGGCCTACATGACAGATGAAGCAGAAGAAGGACGTAACGCATTTTTGGAGAAGCGTAAGCCAGACTTTTCTAACATAAAATGGATTCCATAGCTTATTAATTTCAATTGCGCATATCAGTAAAAATCAATTCCAACTTCAATTAAAAAGAATAGAATTGTTTAAAACAATACAATGAGCGAATTAAAATCAGCATTAGAACAAAGATTTGGAGCGCATCGCGTAAGTGATTATCCGATTGGTGAAGACGATTATATCGATTTATTAAAAATCGAAGTGGAGAAGAAATTCCCATTGACTATAATTTGCACAAACGGTCTCTCAACTTACGACATGCCTGTTAACGAAAGATACCAGGACAGAAAACATACTGAAATATTTTTCTGTCTGCCAGGATATTGGGATTTGAATGATGTTGAAAATGAAAACATGATGTGGCCTTTAAAAGTCATTCAGAAACTCACCAAAAACGTTATTGAAGGGGAAACTTGGTATGGACCGGGTCATACAGTTGCCAATGGAAATCCTTCTACCAGTATTTCTGCAACAATGAAGCAAGATTACTTACTTCTTGCTGATCCGATTGAATTAGAATATTTTTTCGCACCGATAATAATAAATGGAGTTGAAGTACACTTTTTAGCCATCATTCCAATATTCCATAAAGAATACGAACAAAAAACGCATCAAGGATACCGGAAATGGATTAAGAAATTCCGTGGGAGAAATGGAGATGAAATTCTAGACGATTACAGAACATCAATTTATAAGAGTCGTTGGTTTAGATCGTGATGCTTTTCGGCATTTGTAGGCGCAATTTTTTTTACCATTTTAGAGGCACAATGCATTGTGCCTCTAAAATGGTAAAAAAAACCACCTACTGCGGTTCGAATGCCACGTTAATTTCTGCGATATAATTCATAACCTCGTCTCTTCCTTTTGCGGAAACACTTGATGTAACAAAAAATGGTGGCATAACCTCCCATTGTTTTAACATTTCGCGTTTATATTTGGCAAGTTTCTTATCCAATTCGACTGCCGACAATTTATCTGTTTTTGTGAACACCATAGAAAATGGTAAACCTTTGGTTGCACACCATTCCATAAATTCAACATCAATCTTTTGCGGTTCGAGTCGACTATCTATTAATATGAATGTATTGAGTAAATTTTCTCTTGTCAAAAGATACTCATCAATAAATAGCCCCCATTTCTTGCGGCTGGTCTTTGATGCTTTTGCGTATCCATAACCAGGTAAATCTACAAGGAACCATTCCTTATTAATAATAAAATGGTTAATTAATTGTGTCTTCCCTGGCTTCCCAGAAGTTTTTGCCAACTTTTTATGGTTGGTCAACATATTAATAAGAGAGGACTTCCCTACATTTGAGCGACCAATAAAGGCATACTCAGCAAGCTTAGGCTCTGGACATTTATCCACCTCTGTATTACTAATCACGAACTCTGCAGAATGTATAACCATAACATCAATTTTTCACAAAGTTATTTTTTTAAAATCAGCAAACATAAAATTGGTGCGCAAAATCATTTTTATTTCTATCTTTAACGCATTGTTAAATAAGTTAACAATAATAATTAAGCCCTACAGGGCACTAATAACAAGTAAACTTTGGGCGAAAGTAGTATTGCAAAGCATAATTTCGTGTTTTAATTTTGAATTTCAAAACATAAATTATTTCTTTGTAGGCTGAATTAACCCTTTAAAAATAGGAAAAAATGTCTGATATCAAATCAAGAGTTGTATCAATTATTATTGATAAGTTGGGTGTAGAAGAAGCAGAAGTAACAACGGAAGCGTCATTCACAAATGATCTAGGAGCAGATTCTCTAGACACAGTTGAGTTAATTATGGAATTCGAAAAAGAATTCAATATTGCTATTCCAGATGACCAAGCAGAGAACATTCAAACTGTAGGTCAAGCAGTTTCTTACATTACAGAACACGCAAAATAAGCAGTTACAATTTGGTAACAAACTGCAAATTAAAATTTAGATTTAATTCATGGAACTTAAACGAGTTGTTGTAACAGGACTAGGAGCTTTAACACCTATCGGAAATACTGTAGAAGAGTATTGGAATGCATTACTATCCGGTAAAAGCGGTGCTGCACCTATCAAACAATTTGATGCTTCTAAATTCAAAACGCAGTTTGCTTGCGAAATTAAAAACTTCGATGTTAATGATTTCATTGACAGAAAAGATGCTAGAAAATTAGATCAATTTTCTCAATATGCCATGGTTTCCGCTACGGAAGCCATGGTTGATTCTCAACTATTGGAATCAAATCCAAACAGAGATCGTATTGGTGTAATTTGGGGGTCAGGAATTGGTGGTTTAAAAACATTGCAAGATGAACATGAAGATTTCATGAATGGTGATGGAACTCCAAAATTCAACCCTTTCTTTATTCCTAAAATGATTGTTGATATCGCTGCAGGGCATATCTCAATTAAATATGGATTACGTGGTCCAAATTATGCTACTGTTTCGGCATGTGCTTCTTCAACCAATGCTATTATTGACGCTTTCAATCTAATTCGTTTAGGCAAAGCAGATGCAATTGTAACAGGTGGTTCTGAAGCTGCAGTTACTATTATGGGAGTTGGCGGATTCAATGGTTTACGTGCGCTTTCAATGCGTAACGATTCTCCGGAAACTGCTTCTCGTCCATTCGACAAAGACAGAGATGGTTTTGTTTTAGGTGAAGGTGCTGGTGCACTTATCCTTGAAGATTATGATCATGCAATTAAACGTGGTGCAAAAATCTACGCTGAAGTTGCTGGTGGTGGAATGTCAAGTGACGCTTACCACATTACGGCTCCTCATCCAGACGGAATTGGAGCAAGAAATGTAATGATCGAAGCATTGAAAGATGCAGAACTTCAACCAGAAGATGTTGATTACATCAATGTTCATGGTACTTCTACTCCACTTGGAGATATTGCTGAACCAAAAGCAATTAAACACGTATTCGGAGAACATTCTTATAAACTGAATATTTCTTCTACGAAATCAATGACAGGTCACTTACTTGGTGCGGCAGGAGCTATTGAAGCAATTGCTTGTATTCTAGCTGTGAAACATGACATTGTTCCTCCAACAATCAATCACTTTACGGATGATCCGGAGATTGATAACAAGATGAACTTTACTTTTAATAAAGCACAAAAACGTAAAGTTGATGTAGCTTTATCGAATACATTCGGTTTTGGAGGGCACAATACCTCTGCAATCTTTAAAAAGTTAAAGTAAGCGTTTTGAGACGATTGTTTTTATTTCGATCAAGCCCGAAAAGCAAAAATGACCTTAAGTTAATTCGATTCATAATTAAGAAATTTGGGCATAGACCAAAAAAATTAGTTTTGTTTAAAATCGCGTTGACCCACAAGTCAATTTCTAACGCTTCTGATAAACTCATTTCAAATGAGCGGTTAGAATTTTTAGGAGATACTATTCTTGATGCAATAATTGCAGATTTTCTTTTCCATAAATTCCCCGAAGAAGACGAGGGTTATCTAACCAAGGTGAAATCAAAAATGGTGAGTCGAAAAACTTTGACAACCATAGCTCAATCTATGGGGATTGCGGATCACATTGTTTACCAAACGGGCAGAAGCATCAGGTTGGCAACACTTGAAGGAAACGCGTTTGAAGCATTAATTGGAGCAATTTATATCGACTCAGGTTACGAAGCCGCCAAAAAATCCATCTTCCATTCCGTTTTAAGAGCGCATCTAGATTTACCTACTTTATTAGAAAAAGAAATTGACTTCAAAAGTAGACTCTATATATGGACACAGAAAAGTCATTTGGACATAGAGTTTAAACTAATCACAGAAAAATTCGCTGACGGAAAATGGTTCTATGAAGTTGAAGTGTTCATCAACTCAAATCCTTATGGAAAAGGAACAGGAGATTCCAAAAAAGTAGCCGAACAAGCAGCTTCAAAAGAGACCTTACAATTGATGGGAGCAATTTAAAACTCCTCTATTTCTTTATTCGATTCCAATCTTTGCTCTTCTACTTGATTAAAAAAGACTTTTATTACCTAAAAGACCTTAATCTACCTCTCTTTTCTTAAATAATTATTAGTTTTATAAACTACTAACGATTATCACAATTATGAAATCCCAATATATTAGGTCCTTTTTTGTCGCGCTTTTTTTGTTTCCATTAATACTAAACGCTCAAGAGACAAGCCTTACACAATTTAAAACCTCTATATCTATAGGAAAGGCTCCTGTTATTTTCACAACTTCTTTTGATGATAAAGTAGCCGCCAAAATAGAAAGCACCAACAATATAAAAGATGATGATAAAGAAGAATATGCTAGATATACTAATTATGCATTAAATAGCCTTCTTCAATCGGGATTAGTTCTTTATGGCGATCCGATGACCGTTTTTGTTGAAAAAGTTGCTGCAAAACTCCTTGCAAACGAACCAAATTTAGAGAAAGAACTACAGTTTTATGTCATTAAATCTAATATTACCAATGCGCTTTGCACAGATCCGGGTGTCATATTTATAACCACTGGATTAATTTCACAGATTGAAAACGAAGCACAATTGGCCTATATCATCGCTCATGAAATTGTTCATTATCAAGAAAAGCACTTAGAGGAATCTTTCAATAAATCAAAGGAGACTAATCTCGAGATAACGACATCCTACGAAGATCTTGTTTTACTTTCAAAAGATCATGAATTTGAAGCGGATGCAAATGCTTTAAAACTTTATCATGCAGCGGGATATTCAGATAAAGAAATCAATACTGTTTTTGATGTTTTGATGTATTCTTATCTCACCTTTGACGAAGTTAAAATTGACAATTCTTTTTTTGGTAACCCGGAAGTCTATATTCCAGAATCATATTTTCCAGAAAAAGCAAATCCAATTTTAGCATTTGAAGAATATGATGACAGCAAGAGTACGCACCCTAATATCAGAAGAAGAAAAGATGCTATTGCTAATGAAATTGAGAAATACAGGGATTGGAAAAATAACAGCCATTTTATTGAAACTGAAGAATTTTCTTATGTCCAAAATATTGCAAGATTTGAATCGGTTAGAGAAAATTTAATGCGCTCGGACTACATAAAATCACTTTATGAAATTTACATCTTAGAAAAGGAATTCCCGAAAAACGAATTTTTACAAACGAGTAAAGCACTTGCTTGGTTATTTATGAGTCAAACAAATCTATCTGGAAAGAAAAGATCATTCATAAAAAAAATTGATGAAAAAGAAGGCTCTATTTCAATGGTTTACAGCTTCCTCTCAAAACTTTCTTCAGAGGAAATGGCTTTAATGGCAGTTAGACAAACCCATGATATTCATAAGGAATTTCCTTCTTCAAAAAGAATTAAAGAAATAAGAGATGAAGCAATTTCTGCTCTTGCACATGTTAGAAGATTCGACATTAATAAATTAGAGAAAATCAGTTACCTAGATGCAATTAAACTAAGAGAAGAATATTTGACTGACACAGTTCAAACGGATACTTTAGCAATTGAGGGAGAATCTAAATATGATAAAATTAAAAGAATTCGAGCAAAACAAAGTTCAACTAAAAGCACAACGGAACTTATTGATGAAAACTTTTCGGCTTTCCTTCTATATGATTTAGTTGGGAATCGTGAATTCAATGAAATTTACGAAAAGGAAATTGAAAAAATAAAGAATGAAAAAGGTTATACCTCACTTTCAAAAAAAGAGAGAAAGCAACTAAAAAAGGAAAGAAATAAAAAACTAGAAGGTGATATTATTTTAATTACTCCTCAACTAGAAGCAAATTACAAAGGGAATTTCGATTTAGATAAAACACTATTGTTTTATGATATAATGGTTAAAGAAATACCTAAATATGCTCCAACTGAAAGAGTGTATGATAACAGCATTGCCTTAGCCGAAGACTTTACCACTGAGAAATATAACGAAGCTTGTTTGATCAACTCTTACCTAGTTCAAAAGATAAATCTAAACAATGGAGAGTTTAAAGATCAAATAATTGATTATGAAGACATGCAAGGATTAATTAAAAAATTCAACAATCCTTATCTTGTTTTGATCTCTGGTGAAGCAAACAAATCATCAATATTCAGAAATTCTCTATCAGGAAAAGCCCAGTACATAGAAATTTCAACTGGAAATGTTTTAAAATCGAACTACTATTCTGTGAATTTGAAAATCCGAAAAGCTTCAGTAGGTGGTTTAGTATTTGAAGTATTCTCAAAATTTTAATTAAAGAAAATGAAAAATTTATATCTAATTATATTTGCCTGCTTATTGTTTTGTTTCTCGCAAAGCACATACGGACAAAGCACCAATTTCTTTAATCAGAAAAATATATTTTCAGTTCGCGCTAGCTTTAATCCCCGCTTAATCCCAATTGGACAAAACGGAAATTATACCGATGATGGAATGTACGCAAATGAAGGTGTTGGGAGAGGAACTTATTATCAATATTACGATCAGAACAATAAACTAGTTGGTGGAGATCAAAAGTTTAATTTAATGCTTAATGCTTCGTATAAAAGGATTTACAATTCAGACAAGGTAATAGGAGTAGAATTTAATTATCAAAAACACAATCTTACAATTAATGAAACTGCAAACATTGGATTTACTGAAGACGATTACGATATTTCAAAGCCATTTTTAATCTCAACACCTGTCTTTAACACCTATGATATTCAAATTCTACTGGGTAGCTTTTCTGATGCTGTCCTTGCGCCAAATCAACATTTGTTCACCTACGGATTAGGAGTGCGTATGTTCTCACTTGATCAAGATCAAAATTATCGAATAGATTCCGAAACGCCTATCACGGACTTGGATGATTTTTTGGACGATTATGAAAAGATATTTATTTATACACGATTCTCAATGAATTACACTTACCGAATGTTAATCACAAAAAACCTGAGTCTAGATTTAGGTTTGAATTTTAATATTGGCCTATATCAAGACATGGAAGCAGTTGATAATTTACCGATGGAATACGGCTATTTTACTGGAGAATCAGCAGCTTATTCAAGAAACTTTGTTAGGAACAAGCTCGGACACGAAACCTTTTTTAACATGCTGTATTTTAGAACAGGATTATCATTTGCTATTTAATAGCTTAAAAAATGAAAAATTATGAAGTTTATAACTTCATACTCAACAAAGGAAAAGATTCTTATATTTCAGTTGTTGATATTAAAGAATAAAAAAATATCTTGATATGGTTTACCAAAAACTTAAAACCCTTTGTGCAATTGCACTTCTTCTACCAATAGTATTAAACGCTCAAGAGACAAGCCTTACACAATTTAAAACCACATTATCCATAGGAACACCTCCAGCTATTTTCACGACTTCTTTTGATGATAAAGTTGCTGAGAGAATTAAAAGTTCGACAAAAGTGGATGAAGAAAACAGAGAAGATTATGCCAAATATTCCAATTACGCTTTAAATAATCTACTCAAATCAGGTTTTGTTCTCTATGGAGATCCAATGACAAAATATGTTGAAAAAGTTGCAGCAAATTTATTGAAAAACGAGCCAGGATTAAGACGAAGATTACAGTTTTATGTACTGAAAACGAATACAACAAATGCATTATGTACTGAACCCGGAATAATTTTCATTACAACAGGATTAATTTCTCAAATTGAAAATGAAGCACAGTTGGCTTATATTATTGCGCATGAAATAGTTCATTATCAAGAAAAACATCTTCAAAAGTCATTCACTAAATCAAAGGAAAGTGAATTGAATCCAACGACTTCGTATGACGATCTTGTTTTACTTTCCAAAGACCATGAATTTGAAGCGGATAAAGATGCTTTAAAACTTTATCATGCGGCAGGTTATTCTGACAAAGAAGTGAATACCGTTTTTGATGTTTTGATGTATTCTTATCTCACATTTGATGAAGTAGATGTTGACAGTACATTTTTTGGAAACCCTGAAATTTATATTCCACGATCATATTTCCCAGATAGACCTAATCCAATTTTGGCTTTTGAAGATTATGACGACAGCAAGAGTTCACACCCTAATATTCGAAAAAGAAAAGACGCCATCGCTGATGAAATTAAAAAATACAGTGATTGGAAAAACAATACAAGCTTTCTAAATGAAGAAGAATTTAAAACAATTCAAAACATTGCAAGATTTGAATCCGTAAGGGAAAATTTATTGGTATCAAATTACATTAAAGCGCTTTATGAAATTTATATTCTAGAAAAAGAATTTCCTAATAATGAATATTTACAAACAAGCAAGGCAGTCGCTTGGGCAACAATTAATCAACTTTCTTTAAATGGAAAAAAAAGAGGCCTTACTGAGGATATGGCAGAAAAAGAAGGAGCCATTTCAATATTATTTGGTCTTTTTAGTAACCTAAATCAAATAGAATTAGCACTTTTAAGTTTAAGACAAATTGAAGATGTTTACAAACAATTTCCAAGTTCTAAAAGAGTAGAGGAAATCAGAAATGAAGCCATTGGAAATCTAGCAGGTTTGCGAAATTTAAAAATTGATGACCTAGAAAGTGTAAGCTATCGAGCGGCTCAACGTTATAATAATAAAATTGATTCCGTTTCATCAACCCCAAAAATTGACAGTACCTTATTTAAAGATGAAACAAAATATGATAGAATTAGGAGAATTCGTGAACAACAAAGCTCAGAAAGAGGAACAACCACTGAACTCACTGATGATAACTTCTCTTTATTCTTTCTCTACGACTTAGCAAAGAGCGGTGAATTTCATGAAATTTATAATGCTGAAAAAGAAAAATATACCCGTTCAAAAGTTATTCGATACAGCTATAATGAAGTTAACGAAGAAGATAATAATTTAAGTAAAAGTGATTTAATTTTGATCACTCCAAGACTAGTTGCAGAAACCAAAGGTGAGTTTGATCTTGACGCAACTCTATTGTTTTATGAATATTTGAATGGAGGAATTGAAAAACACGCTCCAAAAGATAGACTAAAGAGCAAAGATATTTCATTGACAGCGGAATTCACAACAGAAAAATACAACGAGGCAGCATTAATTAATTCATTTTTAATTCAAACTGCGAATCTTAAAAACAACAACGTGAAAAATCTTTGGGTTGATTATGATGAGATGAATAGTTTGATGAGCCAATATAATGATCCTTACCTCCTATTGATTTCTGGAAAATATTACTTTGATAAGTTTTCAAGTAAGGCGGTTACCGGTGATGCTAAATACATTCATATTGCCACAGGTGAAATTTACAGTTCAAGAGCGTATGATTCAAGATACAAATTAAATAAATTATCAGTTGAGGGACTTACTCATTTGGTGTTTTCTAAATTCAACTAGAATCTAAATTTACAAGCATTGAAGAAGTAAAGTGTATCTTCAATGCACTTGAAAGTCAGCATAAAAATAAATAATATTGTATTTCGAATTATTTTAATTACATTTGCACTGTTTTATATACAAATTTAATAGAACGAGGGGACAATTTGTCCCCTCTTTTTGTAAGTATGCTGAAGAAGAAAATCATAGAAGAACTAGCAATAGAAAGAATAAACGAGCTGGATAAAGGCTTGTTCATTGTAGAGATAGCAATATCATCAAACAATGTCATTCAAGTAGAGTTAGACGTAGAAGACGGAAATGTAGCCATTAATGACTGCGTTTCTGTCTCAAGGAACATAGAGCACAATTTAGATAGGGAAGAACAAGATTTCGAACTGTCTGTGTCATCGGCGGGTTTAGATAAACCTTTTCGAGTTTTGAAACAGTACATTAAGAACATCGGAAACGAAATTAAGGTACAGCTGAAAGAAAAAAACAATACCATTGAAGGTGTGTTAAAGCACGTTGATGAAAATGGTATTAAACTGGAAACAACTTCGAAAGAGCGCGTTGAAGGGAAGAAGAAAAAAGAAATTGTTGTTCAAGAACATGAATACACTTTCGAAGAGATAAAGGAAACAAAAATTGTAATATCATTTAAATAGTGAACTAATGAATAGTATGAACTTAATAGAAGTTTTCACTGAATTCAAAGAATTTAAAAGTATTGACAGACAGACGATGATGCGTGTTTTAGAAGACGTATTTCGTACTATCTTAAAGAAAAAATATGGTACTGATGAGCATTGTGATGTTATTATCAATATCGACAAGGGTGATTTCGAAATTTGGGTAAACAAAGAAATTGTTCCTGATGGAGAGGTTGAAGACCCAAATATCGAGATAGCATATTCTCAAGCTGTAAAGATCGAACCAGATTTTGAAGTTGGAGAGGATGTTTCTGAAGAAATTAAATTTGAAGATTTCGGAAGAAGAAATATTCTTTCATTGCGTCAAAATTTAATTTCTAGAATTTTAGAATTAGAGAAAGACCAATTATACAAAGTATACAAAGACCGTATTGGAGATATCATCACTGGTGAGGTTTACCAAGTTTGGAAGAAAGAAATCCTTATTTTGGATGACGATGGAAATGAATTGATTTTACCAAAATCAGAGCAAATTCCTTCAGATTACTTCAAAAAAGGAGAACCTGTTCGTGCAGTTGTTGCGAAGGTAGATATGAGAAACAGTACTCCTGTGATTATATTATCTCGTTCGGCTCCTGAATTCTTGGAACGTTTGTTTGAATTGGAAGTACCAGAAGTTTTTGATGGTTTAATTACAATCAAGAAAATTGTGCGTGTTCCAGGTGAACGTGCTAAAGTTGCGGTTGAGTCATATGATGACAGAATTGACCCAGTTGGTGCTTGTGTTGGTATGAAAGGATCACGTATCCACGGTATTGTTCGTGAATTGCGCAATGAAAACATTGATGTAATTAACTACACAAACAATATGCAGTTGTATATTCAACGTGCGCTTTCACCAGCAAAAATTACGTCAGTAGAATTACTTGAAGAAGAAGAGCGTGCAAACGTTTATCTTAAAAATGATCAAGTTTCATTGGCAATTGGTAAAGGAGGATTTAATATCAAGTTGGCAAGTCGCTTAACGGGATACGAAATAGATGTTTACAGAGAAGGCGCTGAAGATGTAGAAGATGTTGACTTAGAAGAGTTTGCAGATGAAATCGACAGCTGGATTATAGATGAGTTGAAAGCAATTGGTTGCGATTCAGCAAAATCTGTACTTGAATTGGATGTAGCCGAGTTGATAAAAAGAACAGACCTAGAAGAGGAAACAATTCGTGAAGTCTTTAAGATTTTGGAGTCAGAGTTTGAATAGATTCAATACAAACCTTAACTTAGGCGTTTAATAAAGAATTATAGATTAATAGGAAGGACGTAATATATGGCCGGTAAAGTAAAAAGATTAAGCAAAGTTGCAAGAGAATTAAACGTAGGAATTTCCACGTTAGTAGAATTCTTGAAAACAAAAGAGATTGAGATAGACTCAAGTCCTAACACTAAGTTGGAGCCTGAGCACTATGATATTTTGAGTGTAAAATTTGCTGATGATCAAACGCTGAAAGAAGAAGCGGAGAAAACAGCGGTAAAACGCGAAAAAAGGAAAACTGTTTCTTTGAAAACAAAAGAAGAGGAAAGTTCTAAAGTAGAAGAAGATGATGACGAAGATGACTTCGTTGTTCCTGAAAAGGAAACTCCTTCTCCAAAAGCTCCTGCGAAAGAACCTGAGGTAGCTGAGACTCCTAAAGTGGAAGTCAAAGAAGTGAAAAAGGAAGAACCGGTCGAAGAAGTTAAGAAAGAGGAACCTGTAAAAGCTGAACCTGAAGTAAAGCAGGAAGAAAAGCCAGCTGAGCAAGAAGATAAAGCCCCAAAATTAATTAAGGAAGAGCCTAAGTCGAAAGACGAAAAAAGCGGTGGACTTAATGTGATTGGTAAAATAGATCTTTCTAACATCGACACAAGAACGCGTCCTGACAAAAAGAAAAAGGAGAAGAAGAAAGAGGAAAAGCCAGCTGCTAAGAAGTACGAAAAGCCAAAAACTCATACTCCAACTCCTACTCCTGAAAAGAAAGTAGAATCCAGAACTGTCGGAACTAGCAAGAAAGAAGAAGAGAAAAAACCAGCTGTTGAAACTCCTGCTCCTAAAAAAGAGGAAAGAAAAGTTGATTTAATTTCTGTTTCTAGAAAAAAATTGGCTGGTCCTGTTGTTGTTGGTAAAATTATTTTACCAGAAAAGAAGGAACCTAAGAAGAAGGAACACGATAATAAAAGAAAACGTAAACGCATCAAAAAGGTTGATGTTAAGAAAACCGGAACTAATGCTCCAGCAACAAAAGGTCCTAGGACTGATGTTGTTCGTGCAAAAGGGAGAGGTGGAGTTAAGAAGCATGAGCCTAGAAAAGAGGTTACAGCTAAGGATATTGAAAAAGAAATTAAGGATACATTAGCACGTTTGTCTGGAGGAGGAAAATCCAAAGGATCTAAAAACAGACGAGCGAAAAGAGATTCTTATGCTGAAAAGCGTGAAAAAGAATTACAACAAGAGGAACAAGAAAAATCTATCTTAAAGCTTACTGAATTCGTTTCGGTTTCAGAATTGGCTTCGATGATGGATGTTGGACCAACTGAGGTTGTTTCAGCTTGTATGTCATTGGGTATTTTCGCTTCTATTAACCAACGTTTGGATGCTGAGACCATTCAAATTGTTGCAGAAGAGTTTGGATTTGATGTAGAATTCGTTTCTGCTGATGTTCAAGATTCTATTAAAGTAGAAGAAGATAAACCAGAGGATTTACTTGATCGTCCGCCAATCATTACTGTAATGGGTCACGTTGACCACGGTAAAACATCTTTATTGGATTACATCCGTAAAGCGAAAATTGCTGATGGTGAGGCAGGAGGAATTACACAGCACATTGGTGCTTACTCTGTAAAACTGAAAGGAAAACGTTTAACTTTCCTTGATACTCCAGGTCACGAAGCCTTTACTGCGATGAGAGCCCGTGGTGCGCAAGTTACTGACGTTGCAATTATTATTGTAGCAGCGGATGATGACGTGATGCCACAAACAAAAGAGGCAATTTCTCACGCTCAAGCGGCAAACGTACCAATGGTATTTGCAATCAATAAGATTGACAAGGCAGGTGCAAACCCAGATAAAATTAAAGAGCAACTTTCTCAAATGAACATTCTTGTAGAAGAATGGGGAGGAAAATATCAATGTCAAGAAATTTCTGCTAAACACGGTAAGAATATCGAAGAGCTACTTGAAAAAGTAATCTTAGAAGCAGATTTACTTGAATTGAAAGCGAATCCAAACAAGAATGCAACAGGAACTGTATTAGAATCTTCTCTTGATAAAGGAAAAGGATATGTAACCAATATGCTTGTTGAAGCAGGTACGTTAAGAGTTGGAGACATCATCTTAGCCGGTAAACATACAGGAAGAGTTCGTGCAATGTTGAATGAGAAAGGTCAAAACTTGACGACTGCGCCACCATCAACTCCAATTTCAATTATTGGTATTAACGGTGCACCAAGTGCAGGTGACAAGTTCTATATTATGAATGACGAACGTGAAGCAAGAAATATTGCATCACGAAGAGAGCAACTATACAGAGAACAAGGGTTACGTACTCAGAAACACATTACACTTGATGAAATCGGTCGTCGTTTAGCGATTGGTGACTTTAAGGAATTAAACATCATTGTGAAAGGTGACGTTGATGGTTCTATTGAAGCATTATCTGACTCATTATTGAAATTGTCTACTGAAGAAATTCAAGTAAATATTGTTCACAAAGCTGTAGGTGCAATTACTGAGGCAGATGTGAATTTAGCTTCTGCATCTGATGCGATTATTATTGGTTTCCAAGTGAGACCAACAGTATCGGCTAAGAAATTAGCAGATGAAGAGCAAATTGACATCAGATTGTACTCTGTAATTTACAAAGCAATCGACGAATTGAAATCTGCAATGGAAGGAATGTTATCTCCAGACATTAAAGAAGAAATCGTTGGTACTGCCGAAGTAAGAGAAACTTTCGACATTACGAAAGTAGGTACAATTGCTGGTTGTTATGTTACTTCAGGAACTATCCAACGTAATTCTAAGATTCGTTTGATTAGAGATGGAATTGTAACTCACGAAGGTAAGTTGGGATCATTGAAACGATTCAAAGACGACGTAAAAGAGGTAAAAAACAACTACGAATGTGGATTGAACATTGATAAGTTCAACGACATTAAAGCAGGTGATATCATCGAAGCTTACGAAGAAAAAGAAGTAGCAAGAAAACTTAAATAAAAGTTTCTTCACTAAATATTTAAAAGCTGTTCCAATTGGAGCAGCTTTTTTTTTGCGGGGGATTTTACCGCCAAGGCGCATAGGTTTTCGCAAAGTTGCAAAGAAGAGAAAAAGAAGTATTAATTTGAGCTCTAATATCTTAAAATCACAATCCATTCACAACCCTTTTTTAATCCATGTTTTAAAAGCGAAACATGAAAATTGATTAGTAAACCCAGTTTATATTCGCCAAGTTTATAGAATAAACATTCTTGACAAGTACTTCCTAATAAGCCTGGATCAAGTGCTTTATGCACATCTATTGCCATCCAATAATTCTTTTTGCTATTTGATTTTCAGTCATGATATTTAGGTTTAAGGTGTTTTATTTCTCTAACCGTTATTGAAAACACAAAAATCTATCTCAAATAATCTAATTCTATGCATTTATTTCTTTTTCTTTGAGATCTCTGCGCATTCTTTGCGCCATTGCGGTTATTCATTTCTTCTTGTCAAAAGCAATGTTTTTTCGTAAGTTTGAATAAATTAAAATAAGAATAATATGAAATGGTATTTCGTTGTAGTTGCAGCATTTGGATTAGTAATAACAAGTTGTAAAAATGATAACAAAAAAGAACTCTTATCAGAAATAGATAAGATGGAAAATACTCTAGATAGTCTTGAAACAATTACTAATGATACAATAAGATACGACCCATCAGAAATCATAGCTTCTGTACGTGCTACAATCCTAAATGTGAAAAAACATTATATAGCAGACACAATTGATTATAAGTTGGCAAATCAAATGAATTCTTATAAAGAAATCAGAAAAGTTATTTCAAAAAACTCTGGTAATCTAGCCAAAGCGAAACAAACTATTCCTGAAGTTCAGCAGAAATTAGATGATTTGAAACACGATATTGAAAATGGTGTGAATGATAGAGATAAATATCAAGAATTTATCAATTTCGAAAAATCTAAAATTCACGAAATCGAAGAAGTGCTAAAATACTATATCCAAACTACAGATAAATACTATACCAGATACGATTCACTTCATCCAATTATTAAAAATCTTGGAGATTCTTTAGTTAAGATTTCAAATGACTAAATTTATTCTACATATCGTATTTATATTTTCACTGACTTTTCTATTCGGACAAAGTACAGATGAACAGTTGGCAAATTATTACTTCAATGAGGGCGATTGTGAAAAAGCATTGCCCTATTTTGAAAAAGTCTATGATGTAAACCCAAGTGAGTTTATTTTTAAACGTTATATATCTTGTTTAAAGGAATCAAATCAAGAAAAGGAAACGATTCAGTTAATAGAAAAGCAAATCGCAAATCATCCATACAATTTAGAATACCAAGTCGCTTTAGGAGCTGAATATGAGCAGCAAAACAACCAGAAGAAAGCGGATAAAGCCTTTTTAGATTTAATAGACAATCTTGCACCGAACCCAAGAACAATAATCGATTTGCAGAAAGCTTTTTCAAACCTTGGTAAATATGACCTGGCTTTGCAGACTTTAGAAAAAGGGAATCAAGTTCTGAAAGGAAATTATCCTTTAAATATCCAATTTGCAGAAGTTTATGGCGCTTTGAATCAAGATGAAAAAATGATTAAAGAATATATCGATCTTTTGGATTACAATCCGGGAATGATTTCTTCTTTAAAAATACTCATCCCTAGAATGATTGATTTTGATGAAGAAGACAATGCGCGTTTTAAAATGTTTCAGAACGAATTGATCCGTAAGATTCAGAAAAATCCTGATGATGCTATTTATTCCGAATTACTAGTTTGGGCATTAATTCAAAAAAGAAACTTTCCAGCGGCATTGGTTCAATCAAAAGCGCTAGATAAAAGAACGACTAACGATGGCCGAGAAGTTTATAAAATAGGAAATCAGGCAGCATTGAACAATGAGTTTTCGACTGCCAGATCTGCATTCAAATACATTATTGAGTTAGGTGAGGGTAAACCTTATTACTATTCAGCAGAACAATTATTGCTGAATACCCGTTATATGGAAATTACGACGTTGAGGAATTATTCATCATCACAGGTCGATGAAACGATTAATGAATATCAGAAAACTCTAGCGAGAATGCCTAAAAATGGTAAAGCTTTGCCAATCATTAGAGAGTTAGCATATATTCAAGCTTATTATGGCAATCAACCGGATTCAGCTATTCTCACCTTAGAAAATGCATTGAACCTTCCTAAATACAATGATGTTGAAGAAGCGAAAATAAAATTATTGATGGCCGATGTCTTGGTTCTGCGCAATAATGTTTGGGATGCTTCTTTACTTTATATGCAAGTAGAAAAACAATTCAAATATGAACCCATTGGCCAAGAAGCAAAATTTAAAAACGCTAGAATTTTTTATTATGATGGAGATTTCATTTTTGCACAATCCCAATTAGATGTTTTAAAAGAAGCCACTACCCGACTTATTGCCAACGATGCGATGAATTTATCAATCTTGATTACTGATAATTTAGGATTAGATTCAAACTTCGTAGCGATGGGACAATTTGCAAAAGCAGATTTATTATTAGAGCAACACAAATACGACGAAGCGTTTCAACTCTATGATTCTATCACAGATATTTTTCCAGATCATAAATTAAAAGATGATATTTTGATGAGAAAGTCGCAAGCTCATCAATTTAAAGGGGAATGGGAAACAGCAATTGATCTGCTCCTTGAAATTGTAGAAAAACATGGTGATGATATTTTAGCAGATGATGCATTATATCAGATTGCACAGATGTATGAGAATCATCTTTTCGATAATAAAAAAGCTGCAGAATACTATTTTCAATTGATGAGAGATTATCCTGGAAGTTTGTTTGTTACGGAGGCGAGGAAGGCATATAGGAAAATAAATTGATGTTTGTTTATAATGTCTAATATCGGCGTTGCTAAAATTTTTATAATCAGTCATTGACAAATGTCAACTCCTTGGATTATAAAAATCTCAGCGCCTTGTTATTAAACATTCTAATCCAAACACGACCTTGTATACTGTGATATCCAAAATCATGATTACATTTATTTAAAAGGTCGGTATTGTTAGGCAGATTAGAGCATGGTATTTTCAAATGTCAACTCCCTGGATTTCAAAAATAAGCATGCCTAGTTATTGGTCATTCTAGATCAGAAATTGTAAATATCAGATTATGAAATACATTCAGCTTTCAATTTTATTCTTCTCAATCAACATCAATGCGCAAATAGTTGTTGAAAAATATGATTTAAATATTGAAACAAATCTTTCTAATGACCTTCAAGAGATTTACGGTAAATTTCTAAATGAAAGCGTTTCAGAAATTTCAATAGTTCAGATTAAAAAGCAATATATTAATAGTAATTACTATAACTTTCTGAGGAACAAAAAATTCTTTCAAAGTAGAAAAAAATGGTTGAAAAAAAAATCTATTTATCAAGAGTTGATTATTGTTGAGGGTGAAATTGATAATCAATCTAGTCCTGCAAATAAGATTTTTCAAGGTCGTTTTTATAGGGTAGACTATGAATTTACTGAAAACGAAGTGTTTTTGGATAGTATTGAAACAAAGTTAGCATTGAAGGAAATGTTTAATGGAGAGGACAGTGATATTGTAAATATGTGTTACATTCCTCGGCACGCTGTCATTTTCTACGATTCTAATGGTAAATCAATCGGAATATATGAAATCTGTTTCGAGTGCTCAAATGTGAAAATCGGTATTGTTGGAACCAAGATGTTTTCAAGGAACTCACCTTACATTGAAAGTCTTTTCGCGAAATATGAAATGTTACTAAACTAAACAACTGTGTAAAATCATTTTAATTCCATGAATTAACAAATTCAATTGATATGATTTTTCAAATTAGTTGTTCTCTAATCACAACACACCAAGAATCTCTAAAAATTCTCACGTTTTTATTGTGCGTGCGTAATATTTTTCGTAGCTTTAACACCCATGAAGTATACGAAAGCAGAAGATTATGTAGATTTCCATCTACGCCATGCGTGGCACAAGGTTTCACGTATGTATAATCAAAAGGCAAAAGCCCACGATTTAACGATGTCAATAGGATTTATCTTATTGATTGTTGACAAAGAAGGCACGCCAAGTACACAGTTAGGTCCACGAATGGGAATGGAACCTACAAGTTTATCGCGTACGCTCAAAACAATGGAAACCAAAGGATATATTTATCGAGAAATTGATAAAGATGACAAAAGAAAAGTGCTTATCTTTCTAACTCCACAAGGAGTAGATTTAAGGAGGGAAGTTAAAACTAAAGTCGTAACTTTCAACGAGAAGCTTCTAAAATCAATTCCAGAAAAGAAATTACAAGCATTTTTTGAAGTTATGGAAATTGTTGACGAGCATGTAGAAGACGAATTAAAATCATTAATAGTATAATTTAAATCTCAATTAGATGGAAAGAAAAATAAATAAGGTAGCCGTATTGGGTTCAGGTGTTATGGGATCTCAGATTGCATGTCACTTTGCTAATATTGGTGTTGAAGTCCTATTACTGGATATCGTTCCTAGAGAACTTGATCCAAAAGAAGAGAAAAAAGGCTTAAAATTAACGAATAAAGTTGTTCGCAACAGGATTGTAGATACAGCACTTTTCTCAGCTTTAAAAATGAGCCCATCTCCTATTTACAAGAAAGAATTCGCTAGTCGAATTACAACGGGTAACATGGAAGATGATATGAAGAAAATCAGCGAAGTTGATTGGATAATTGAAGTGGTTATTGAACGTTTAGACATTAAGAAAATTGTTTTTGAAAATGTTGAAAAATTTAGAAAACCAGGTACTTTAATAACATCAAATACTTCTGGAATTCCAATTCACATGATGTTGGATGGTCGTTCTGATGATTTTAAAAAGCATTTCTGTGGAACGCACTTTTTTAATCCACCAAGGTATTTACAATTATTGGAAATTATTCCTACTATAGAAACTGACCAATCGGTTGTTGATTTCTTCATGGAATATGGAAGTCAATTCTTAGGTAAAAAAACTGTTCTTGCAAAAGATACTCCGGCATTTATTGCGAACAGAGTCGGAGTTTATTCGATTATGTCACTTTTCAATAGTGTTAAAGATTTAGGATTAACGGTTGAAGAAATTGATAAATTAACGGGAACTGTTTTAGGTCGCCAGAAATCAGCAACTTTCAGAACAGCAGATGTTGTTGGATTAGACACTTTGGTTTTGGTATCAAATGGTGTAAAAGACAATTGTCCAAATGATGAAGAAAATAAGTTATTTGAATTGCCAGATTTCATTAGTAAAATGGTGGAAAACAAATGGCTTGGTTCAAAAACAGGTCAAGGATTCTACAAGAAAACAAAAGATGAAAATGGGAAGACAGAAATTCTTTCATTGGATTTAGAAACCTTAGAATATAAATCACAAAAACGTGTAAGTTTCCCAACTTTAGACATGGCTAAGCCCATTGATGATCTAGAGAAAAGAACAGCAATGTTGATTCAAGGGCAAGATAAAGCTGCTGAATTTTACAAAATGATGTTCGGTGGATTATTTGCTTATGCAACGAATCGTGTTCCAGAAATTGCAGATGATTTATTTAAAATAGATGATGCAATTAAAGCAGGATTCGGTTGGGCATTAGGTCCTTTTGAAACTTGGGATATTCTAGGATTCGAAAAAGGATTAGAATTAATTGAAAAGCAAGGTAAGAAAGCAGCGCAATGGGTTCATGACATGAAAGCAAGCGGAGCGACTACTTTCTACAAAAAAGAAAATGGACAAAAGCTTTATTTCGATCTTTCAAGCAAAGAATACAAAGTTATTCCGGGAACAGAAGATTTGGTATTGTTAGATGCATTGCGTGACGACAATACAGTTTGGAAGAATACAGATGCTACAATTGTAGATTTAGGAGATGGAATCTTGAACTTAGAGTTCCACACGAAAATGAATACAATTGGAAGTGGGGTTATAGCTGGAATTCAAAAAGCATTAGATTTAGCAGAGACAGAATACAAAGGATTGGTAATTTCCAATACTGGTGGAAACTTTAGTGCAGGTGCAAACGTGGGAATGATTTTCATGATGGCAGCGGAACAAGATTTTGATGAGTTGAACTTCGCAGTGAAGACTTTCCAAGATACAATGATGCGTGTTCGTTATTCAAACACTCCAGTTATTGTTGCACCGCATAACTTAGCAATTGGAGGTGGTTGTGAATTAGCAATGCACGCCGATAAAGTTGTTGCACATGCAGAAACTTACATTGGATTAGTTGAATTTGGTGTTGGACTGATCCCTGGTGGAGGTGGAACAAAAGAATTCGCTAAGCGTTTTTCTGACGGATTAAAAGATGGAGACATTAGAATTAACCGTTTAAGAGATCGTTTCTTAACTATTGGTCAAGCCAAAGTAGCTACATCAGCTTACGAAGGATTTGATTTAGGTTATTTACGTGAAGGAATTGATGAAGTAATTGTGAGTCGCGAACGTCAATTGACAAGAGCAAAAGCAGCTTGTTTAGAATTCGCTAACAAAGGATATTCCGCACCACTAAGAGAGAAAAACATCACTATTTCTGGTCAAGAAGGATTGGGAATCGTTTATGTTGGAGCAAACTCAATGCTTTCAGGAAATTATATGTCCGAGCACGATAAGGTGATTTCAGAAAAATTAGGATTCGTACTTTGTGGTGGAGACATCTCAGAGCGTGTTCAAGTTTCTGAGCAGTATTTACTGGATTTAGAAAGAAAAGCTTTCCTAGAATTATGTGCTGAACGCAAGACATTAGAGCGTTTAGAAAGCATGGTGAAAAAGGGTAAAGTATTAAGAAACTAGTCTTTGAGACATTAGACTTGAAGACGTTAGATGTTAGACTTGGAGACATTAGATATTAGACTTGAAGAGTTTAGAGTTGGAGAAATAGAAATTAAACAATTAAGAAAATGCGGAATGGACATCATAATTTTAGGGAATTGAACATTTGGAAAAATGGGCTGAAGATTGTGAAGGCAACTTATAGCGTTGCTGCAACTCTTCCTAATGAAGAAAAATTTGGTCTTACTTCACAAATTCAGCGTTGTTCTGTTTCTATCCCATCTAACATTGCCGAAGGATCTGGCAGAGGTACTGTAAAGGATTTTACTAACTTCTTAAACACAAGTCTTTCCTCCTCTTATGAATTAGAAACTCAATTGATTCTAGTTTTCGACCTATTTAAAATTGAAACGGAGTTGTTAATTAAGGATATACAAGAACTTCAACGCATGATTATAGGATTCAAAAGGAGTTTAACATCTGAAACTTAATACGAATAAAGTGAATTTAAAAAAAACCAAAGATGCTGATTTTAACATTATACTTGACGTAACACGTCTAACATCTAATGTCTAAAAATCTAACATCTTAATAATCTTAAATAAAATGAATAATAAAAACGCATATATAGTTACAGGATACCGTACAGCAGTTGGAAAATCTGGTCGTGGTGGTTTCCGTTTTTATCGTCCAGATGATTTGGCAGCGAATGTGATCAAACGCATTATGCAGGATGTTCCGAATTTAGATCCAAAACGTATTGACGATGTTATCGTTGGTAACGCGAATCCAGAAGCTGAACAAGGATTAAACGTTGGGCGCTTGATTTCACTAATGGGATTAGATACTGACAAAGTTCCTGGGATGACTGTGAACCGTTATTGTGCATCAGGATTAGAAACTATTGCAATTGCAACGGCGAAAATCAACATGGGAATGGCGGAATGTATTATCGCTGGAGGTGTTGAATCAATGTCTGCAATTCCTATGGGAGGTTGGAGAATTGTTCCAAATCCTGTGGTGGGAAAAGAAAACCCAACTTGGTATTGGGGAATGGGATTAACTGCTGAAGCTGTTGCAAAGCAGTTTAAAGTTTCGCGTGAAGACCAAGACAGATTTGCTTTACAATCTCATGACCGTGCTTTAAAAGCAATTGAAAGTGGTCGTTTTAATGATGATATCGTTCCAATTGAAGTGGAACATATTTATTTAGACGAAAACGAAAAACGTCAAGTCAATAAATACACAATGGATACTGACGAAGGACCACGTAAAGGTTCAACTTACGAAGCATTAGCTGGTCTTAGACCAGTATTTGATGCTAGAGGTTCTGTAACGGCTGGTAACTCTTCACAAACGAGTGATGGAGCAGCATTTACTTTATTGATGTCTGAGAAAATGGTTAAAGAACTTGGCTTGGAACCAATCGCAAGATTAGCTTCATACAATGTTGTAGGTGTTGAGCCTAGAATTATGGGTATCGGACCAGTTGACGCTATTCCATTGGCAATTAAATCTGCAGGATTAAAGTTAAACGACATTAATTTATTTGAATTGAACGAAGCATTTGCTTCACAATCATTGGCTGTAATCCGCGAAGTTGGGTTAAATCCTGACATCGTGAACGTGAATGGAGGAGCAATTTCGATGGGTCACCCACTTGGGTGTACTGGAGCGAAATTGACAGTTCAAATGATGAATGAATTGAAAAAGAGAAATGAAAGATATGGAGTTGTGACGATGTGTGTTGGAACTGGGCAGGGAGCTGCTGGAGTTATTGAGAGATTGTGATATTTTATATTGGGTAAATGTGTAGGGGCGAATTGCAATTCGCCCCTACTACACATTTCAAAATTATCTCTATTTTCTGTTCCATTTTCTCCAAAAGAATCGTCTTTTAATGCTTTAACTTATAGTTTCTAACGCATCAAAGTTACATGACCTGAATAGACATTGAATTTGTCATTTCCTTTTTCCTTTATCTTGACTTGCCATAAATAAGTGTCACCTTTTGCTAATTTATAATTTCTTCTTCCATACGTACCGTCCCACCCAACATCCGTGTCATTAGATTCAAAAATTAACTCTCCCCATCTATTATAAATCAATAAAGTATAAGTTTGTGGATCAAAGCCAGAAGAGAAAACAGGTTGAAATATTTCATTAAAATTATCTCCATCTGGGGTGAACGAATTGGGTATATAAAAGATCAACTCTTCTTTTACCTGAATAACTAATCTGGCAGTATCACTGCAACCTGGTACACGAGAGGCAATCAGCGTAACAATGTAATCACCTTCTTCATTTTTGGGATAATCATGTGAAGAATTAAATGTGTTTGCATTTGGAGAACCATCGCCAAAATCCCAAACAAAGCTGGTTGCATTATAAGATTTATTGGTAAAAGTTATAAAAGGATCTTGTATTTCAGCAATCATAGGATTGGCGTAAAAACTAGCCACTGGATTTTGTATTACTTTTATGTAGTTATTCTTTGTTTCTGTTCCAACGCAACCATTAGCATCAGTAACATTAAATGATACATTATAGTCTCCACTCATTTGATAGGTTTGCAGCACATTATCACAAAGTGTACTGGTATTTCCATCACCAAAATCCCAAAAACAAGTTGAGCCAACAGAATTATTAAGGTTGGTAAATACCACATTAAACGGATTACATCCATAAAGTGTATCTGCTACAAATTGAGGTTCAGGAACTGCATTTACTGTTACCTCAACAACAGCAGTATCGGGACAATTCCCTGTAGTTGCGTGTTGCACCATATAAGTCGATCCTCCAACACCATTAGAAATTGATCCAGTCAATTGGTTAATCATTGCACCATCACTAACAGGAGGATTAAAAGTAAATTCCCCGGCTGGGGTAACAATATTTGTCGCTTCATTAGTTTCTCCTAAACAGAAATCCGAAAATGTGAATGATGGGTCAGAAACTATATCTGTCAATATTGTATCCATCTTACTAATACATCCATTATCATCGGTCACAAGAATATCATAAAAGCCTCCAAAAATATTCGAGAAAGTATTATTGGACTGATTATTAACTCCTCCATCAATTGAATAATCATAGGGAGCAGCACCAGGATTAGTATTTATGACAATTTCTCCATCATCTTGATCGCAATTTGGTTGTGTAACAACAATGGAAAAAGAAGGATTCGCATGAATAACAACTGTTATTTGAGCGGTATCTCTGCAACCATATTGGTTTTCAACCGCATATTTAATAATATGTGAACCTACACCTGCATCTTCCAAAATAAATTGGTCATTAGAAATTCCTGGTCCAAATAATAACCCTCCTAGTGGAGAAAGCAGCGGTTCGACAATAGAATCAGCAATACAATATTCAGGTTGAATATTAGAAATTTGAGCTTGTGGAGCTTCATGAACAATAACATTATCTATAATTGAATCAGTGCATCCATTTTCGTCAGTAAACGTATAAGTTATAGCAAATGTTCCTACACCCGATACTGAAACATCAAAATCATTTCCTATGGCTCCAACTCCAGAAAACACACCTGTCTGATTTAAATTAGGTTGGGGAGTATAGGTAGCAATATCAGGAAAAGAAACAGTTTGACCGTAATTACAAAGTTCTTCTTCAACAGTCAATTCTGCAACAACTACTACATCTTCAATATCTATAGTAAATATCTCAACATCGCCCGTGGTTTGATCCGTGACTATTACTGTGTATGTTCCAGCACATAACTCGATTGCGGTTTGCGTTAATTGCCCCTGAGAATCATCCCATAAATAAGAGTAATTCCCAGATCCATTGGTGATATTTATAGTTGCTTGTCCATCACAAGTTGAGGAAGAGGTATTATTACAAATACCATTACAATCACCCAATGTAGGAGTAGAACCTTGATTTATTTGCCATGGACCTCCATCTGGTATTCTTTGAACACTATTACCTGTAACTGGAACTGCTGAACTGTAAACAACTGTCTTTCTATTTGCGGGAATGTTAGCAAGATTTTGTAATGAAGTAACTGAGCTACTCGTGCAAGAAGAATGTACAGGAACACAAGGCGGTATAGTTGAACCACTTACTGAACCCCAACTCAAAGCGTCTTGTGCCACACCATTATCATCGTAAAAAGCAAACCATCCTCCCGCATTGGGAAACCAGAATCTTGTTGGACTAGCTCCTTCCATACAGATTCCATCTCCAGTTAATTCTCCAGGAACAACAATTTCTAAAGTATTCCCTCCATTAGCAATCAAAAATTGAGTAGGAACAGGGACGGCGTTAATCCCTCTAACAACACAAAATCCCCCAGGAGGTATGATAGATCCACTTGGTAGTTGGAATGCTTGGCCACCTACATAACCAGTTTGGGTAGCTGAACTTCCTAAATAATAACAAGAAATATCAACTGGTTCACATGTATTAGGATTGTATAATTCGATCCACTCACCTCTTTGATCCCCAGGCAATCCAGCAGCGGAACCTGATATGGAACCATCATTAGCAGTTGGCGAAATCATTATTTCATTAATCATAATGCTTGGTCCTGAATAGAAACAATCTACGCCATCACATTGGGTATTTAAACTCGTAACAAATGATGCGCTCATTTGGGAATAAGCAGAAATAGACGTGAAAACAACTAGTAGAAATAAGTGATAATTTTTCATAGTCCTATTTTTTCATACAAATTAAAAGTAACATAAATATCACAAAGTAGCTTTTGGATTTACAAATAGAATATGCTTAATAAACAATCAGAATATAGTATTGAATAGGCATAGCACAAAAGTTTTTCAAAAGTCCATCTTTAAATTAAAACATTCTATTTATAACAAACTGTAAGCCTTCTCTAGGGATAACGTTAACAACTAGCTTAGGTTGCTTAAACTAATCCGTCTTTTACTTTACACCTATATTTAAGAGCTCAACTAAAACTGAATTTCTGGTAATAATTAAATATACAAAAAAATCAGGATTAATTTTAATAGTATTTGTGTTTGGGTGATTTGCAAATCATCAGACCCGCTTCTCTAAATTCACGCAACAACCATTCTCTTCTGCTTTCTGGTTCATTCGTTATTTGGAAAATCACTTGCTTTACAACATGTCGTTTAAAATCTCGAATAACATCCTTGAGTTGAAATGGCGCATCACAATTAACTACAAGGTGTAAATGATTCAACATTAAACACCAGAAGAAAGTCCGCTAATGTCGATGATTTTCTGACCATTTACTTCTACTATCGGAATGTTTTTAAACAATATTCCGCTATAAGAAATAATTTTAATTTTATCATCATTTGCTGAATTCCAAACCACATTAATTTGATTTGTAGCAGGGTTTGGATAAACATTCAGTGTAGTTATCCCAGATAAATTCGAACTTGTTAATCCAATTTGGTCATAGGGAATTGCATCCCAAGAAAACATTGGTCTACCTTCATTTTGATTGGAAATAACTTGTGTCTTAAACTCTTTATTGATTCGAATTTTCATTCTTGCGTCTGAAGAATTTAATTGCTGTCCTGATTTCAAAATCGGCTGCATTACCCATGATAAATTCGCATAAACATCTCTGTATCCCTCTACTGTTTCTGCTGACAGTTCTTGCTGAATAAACGCTCCCTCATCATAAATTGGCATTCCTGATTCTTCTCTACCAAAAACATAAATCACATGCTGCCCTCCTAAAACATAATTTCGGCTCTATATGAAATACTGTGGGTAATCAATTTTAATCCTTCGAAAAATTAATGGTTCTACTGCGAATTTAACTTTAACCTGCACGAGTTGTATTTTAAAGTATTTATCAAAATCATGATTTCATTTTTACAAGAAAGCACCTGGTGGTCTGTATTTCAGTTGATTAGTCCCGATGGGACGGCATATTAATAGCCAAGGACGTAAGTCCTTGGTTTAAAACAAATAGAAATAATACAAAACCCCACAAAATCGACCTAATTGTATGCAATTAGGTCGATTTTGTGGGGTTTTGTTTCGGTTTGTATCGTTTGGCGGATGGACTTACGTCCATCCCTATTAACATGCCGTCCCTCTGGGACTTCGAATGATAAATAATTAAATAACAGGGATTTATCAAATTAAGCGGATTAGATTTTTAATAGAAAGTTTCCATTTAAATAAAAGTAGAACCAAATTAACAATCGTTTAGCTTCAATTAAAACCATAGATTTTAAAACTACCCACACAAAATCATATAGAACCATAATTTCCATTGGTATCGAATATCCTTTCGGTCGGATTCCAAATCATATCATCACCATTGTCATTCGTTAAAGTCGAATTTTCACCAAAAGCGATGTTCAATCTTCTTCCTGTTTCTACATCGATAGCATAACCCGGAAACCATCCCATTCCTGTTCCGGAACCATCTGGATTTCCATATTTATCAACTGAATTGCTTTTTCTTAAAAACCCTGCTTTCCCTCCATTCACTGAACCAATGTCAAATTTATTAAGCTCAATAACTGGACTTCTTGTCCATTTTGAAGTGTCATCTGTGAAAACGATATCAATACTTGGTTGGTAAACGATGGCTTGGGCTAGTGATCTTATTGAGCTTGAAATTCCATTGCCTCCTACTGCATTCGAAATAGCCAATGGCGCCATATAACAATCATTTGCTCTTGTTAACCAAGCAGGTGCAGTTATTCCATCGGCTAGTTTACTATAGATATAGTTAGGATCATATCCATTGGAAGAGTAACAATTGAGATTAAAGATACTATCATTTGGAATTGAGTCATTTTGAGGAAAGAAACCCCCTGATGTAATCCAGTTTAACGGTGTCATGGCATTTGTGTTCTTTACCCCAGTCAACCATTTATTATTGTTTTCAAAGGTTAATTCAGCCTCCAACGGAAGAGCATGCTTCCTTCTTTCTTCACATGTATAATGCCCGGTTCTACAAACATAGTTTTCTTGTTTAATCTTAACTGCCATTCCCCACTGTGGAAAGAGTTGTTCATTTCCAAAATTGATTGCTGAATTAGAGTTTACAGAATCTAATAAAACTCCTCCAATTGTATCGTAATGATAAATCGTCCAATTGGCAGTATCAATTTCGTCATACTCATGAAATTTAATTACGAAATGGCCCACAGCATGATTAATCGTATCTGTCAAGCGGGCTTCAATTGGTCCTTTTCCTCTTTTGTATTTTACTTGATTAGCAAAATTACGCATCAAAATACTGTCTTCTGTTGCTTTGTGAAGTGCAACAGCTCTTGACATATTCCCTTCTCCATCTAGGCGTGTAATTTCGAAGTTTACTTTTAAATTCTTTTCTCCATTATCGAAAACATCTTTAATTCCAGTTCCTTTATGTTTACATTGAAATGTTAGGTTATCAAAAAAATTTTGCACCGAATCGGCATAATTGATCAATCCTTGAACATTTTCTAAACGGTTTCCTTGTTGATTGACAATTATCGCATAGCTATAAAGCAAAACATCACCAGGGTTAAAAGTTTCTTCAATTGTGGTTGCCATAAATCTGCGATCACCTGTGGGGTTAGACTGTCCATTTCCGTTTACGTTTAATACTGTCCAACCCGTTCCTAAATATGGGTTTCCATCGAACATGTGTTGGGCAGGAATTGTTCCTTGATATCCGTTACCGCCACAAGTCCAGACTGTTCCATCTTTCCACTTTCCATTCATGTAGTTCCAATAATCTGCAACAGTAGAAGGATCATCAGTCGCTGGAGTTCCTAAATCACCTCTGTAAAAATGCCAGGAGTACTCAAAATCTTTGTTTAAACTCATAATTCCAGCGGCAGGAGGATTGGCTGCATAACCAACACTTCCGCCTTGTCCTTCATCAAAATTGTCTCCGTTATAGCCATAAACTAAATTTTTGGATGGAGCTGATCCAATATAATCATCCTCTGCAAAACCTATGTCGACATCCATAAAAACCGTGGCTTTAAAGTCGGTAAATGAATTTTGTCCTCTATTTATGACCTTCACATCAATAAAAGTTGTGGAATCAATATAATTATTAGTTGCGAATTGATAGGCCATGATATGAATTTCAGCCCCTGCTTTACTCCCGCTATTATAAGCTGGATGATGGTTTTCGTGAAAAATTTGATATGACGCCATATCTCCTTTTATACAAGGATAATCACCCAAATGAGGCTCATAAATTCCATTACTATTTATGTCAACATAAGGTGCTAATTGTTGCGCTACTCCTACTGTAGGAATAGGGTTAATTTTATTTTGGTGTGCTACTTTTTCGGCTTCTCTATATAATAATCTTAAAAAGAGCTGTCCTTACAGGACGCATAAGCTTGTTATTGTATTTCAACCCAAGGCGATGCCTTGAGTTGAAATAAGCTGCCCATTCAGGGCGATTTGTTAGACTAATTTCATAAGTTAAACACAATTCAAAAGTAAGTTTCTATACGGGCTGAAAGCCCAGCTCAATATAGCAGGATGCAGCGCGTCCTGCTGAATAAGTAATATAATCCTGCGCCCTGAAAGGCATACGCGTTAACTTAGCACCTAACAACCCCATATCCAGTCATCTAATATCATTTTTTCAATATAGATTTTGATTTTTTCACTCTTTTCAAGACAAAAGTATCTCTATCCTCAATAATCCATTCC
>Ga0307486_1000206_pt1 | contig 59459 bp, 58 predicted proteins | sample CBIW02metaG_FD_203663 | JGI IMG/M metagenome (GOLD analysis project Ga0307486, IMG submission 203663) | Sea-ice brine microbial communities from Beaufort Sea near Barrow, Alaska, United States - CBIW 0.2 | ecosystem: Environmental > Aquatic > Marine > Coastal | place: USA: Alaska | collected... | reverse complement strand
CGCTGCGCGATCGAAGCCACGACCCTATGATGACCTCACTACGACCGGCCGCAAAGCTGTCAGCCGTGTCGAGAAAATTGCCGCCGAGATCGCGGTGTGTGTCCAGGATGGCGAGGGATTCTTCGCCCGTGGCAGTCCAACCAAAAGCATTGCATCCAAGGGCAAGAGGATGCACTCTGAGGTTGGTACCCACGATGGTTCGGCGCACCGAATCCGGTCCGGCGATTGCACCGGCGTCATCGGTGTTAGCGGATTCTCGACATTGGGCCCCATCAGTAGGGGCTATCCCGTCACGGGAATGATCGTGAGAAGTCCACGCTTCGGACGCACGTACGTCACGAGAAGACACGAGCGCCCGTCGGGTCATCGTGTATTCCTCCCAGTGGTTACTCGGTCAGCGGCGAACGGCAAAAAATCACTTGATGATCTGGTCTTGGCCCGACTGTAGACGAGACCGCCGACATTTCAGGGCGGCACGCTAAACCGTTACCAAAACGTACGTCGCTTATGCTCGCACGACGGTATGCGCATGATTTGTTAGACTTGTGCCTGCGCGAAAATTGGGATGCGTGTGCAGGTGCACACTTGCCCGGGACCGTCGGCTGTCGATTCCTTAGTTCTATCGGCCTGCTTGGCAGCCTGCCCGAATCAGCCGCAAGAAAGCAGCCATGACCTCCCTCGCCCACGTGTCTAATCCCCAGGTACCCCGTGAGGCCACAAGACGCCGCACCTTTGCCGTAATTTCCCACCCCGACGCCGGCAAATCGACCCTGACCGAGGCCCTGCTGCTGCACGCCCGTGCCATTACCTCTGCTGGTGCCACTCATGGCAAGGCCGGTCGCAGTGGCACGGTGTCAGACTGGATGGCCATGGAACAGGCCCGTGGCATCTCGGTAACGAGCGCCGCGATTCAGTTTGACTATCACGATGCTGTGATCAACCTCGTTGATACCCCCGGCCACGCCGACTTTTCTGAAGATACCTTTCGTGTGCTCTCCGCCGTAGATGCCGCAGTGATGCTCGTTGACGCAGCGAAGGGCCTCGAGCCACAAACAATGAAGCTCTTCGCGGTCTGCAAGCAGCGCGGTCTTCCCGTTATTACCGTGATCAACAAGTGGGACCGCCCCGGTGACACTCCCCTCGCTCTGATGGATGAAATTCAGATTCGCACGGGTCTACTGCCGACCCCGCTTAACTGGCCAGTCGGAGAGGCCGGCGACCTACGTGGTGTCCTCGATCGACGTTCCGGGGATTTTCTGCGCTACACCCGCACAGCCGGCGGTGCGACCATAGGCGAATCGGTGCGGTTGCATGCAGCTGAAGCGGCACTTGAGGAGGGCGAGGCCTGGACATCCGCTGTTGAAGAATCGGACCTGCTCGATGCCGAGTCGCAAAACCACGACTCGGAGCTTTTTCTAGACGGACAGACCACTCCGGTGCTATTCTGCGCAGCCGTGGCCAACTTTGGGGTGCAGCAGTTGCTCGATACCCTCGTTGAGTTTGCACCGCCGGCCGAGGCACGTCTGGATATTGAAGGTCAGCCTCGGAGCATCACCTCACCATTTTCTGGTTTCGTATTCAAGGTGCAGTCCGGAATGAACTCCGCGCATCGCGACCACGTGGCTTTCGTGCGCGTATGCTCGGGTGAGTTTCGCCGGGGCATGATCGTCACCCACGCTGCAACAGGCCGCCCGTTTGCTACCAAGTATGCCCAGCAGCTCTTTGGCAAGGAACGCACCGTGACCGACCAGGCCTGGCCAGGGGATATCGTCGGGCTGGTCAACGCTTCAGCGCTGCGAGTGGGCGACTCGATCTTTGAAGACGAGTGGGTGGAGTTTCCTCCACTGCCGCTGTTCTCTCCGGAGCACTTTCGTGCCATTCGCCCGGTCGATAGCAGTAAGCACAAGCAGTTTCGTCGTGGCATCGACCAGCTTGACCATGAGGGTGTCATTCAGGTAATGCGTTCAGAGGTGCGCGGTGAGCAGGCTCCCGTTCTCGGCGCCGTCGGTCCGATGCAGTTTGAGGTGGTTGAAGACCGCATGGTGCACGATTTTCACGCCGATATCCGTATGGAAGCCCTTCCCTATCAGGTGGCGCGCAAGACTGACAGAGAAAGCGCCGTGCTGCTGGCCGGCATGCGACAGGTCGAGGTCTTCACGCGTTCCGACGACACCCTGCTGGCGCTGTTCAGTACGCCATGGCGCCTGCAGGCCATCGCCAAGGAGAATCCCAAGCTGGTCTTGATTGACATCGCGAACGCCACCGCCGACGACTTCATGTAGCGCTGCGCGCTGAAGGAGAAAGGCCGCACCTCCGTGAAGGTGCGGCCTTTTTGCGCGTCGGTGGCGAGCTAACTTAGGCGTCGACGACTACGGAGGTGATGACCGGGCTGCGACGATACTTGCGGTTCATCCAGCGGCTGACGGACTGCGTGAACAGGTCTTCGAGCTCAGCACCATCGACGATCTTGATGCGGTTGGCCGCCTTCATGGCCTCGTCGATAACCTTGGTGGCGCCCTTGACCCACTCGTCGTCGTGCACAAAGCCGCGGGCGAGAAACTCGACCGGCTCGGAGAGCGTTCCGGTTTTGGCGTTCAGAATGCCCAGGATGGTGATGGTGCCGTCTTCGGCGAGCTTCCGACGGTCTTCCATCGCGGCAGTGGATGCCCCGCCCACGGTCATGCCGTCGACGAAGATGTAGTCGGCGACGACCCGGCCGGTGACCTTAGCCTGACCATCAACAAGGTCAACCACGACGCCATCTTCAACAACAACAACGTTCTCGGAGGGAACGCCGGTCTGGATGGCGAGCTCGGCGTTGGCCGTTAGATGACGCCATTCACCGTGAATGGGCATAACGTTCACCGGCTTGACGATGTTGTAGCAGTAGACCAGCTCACCAGCGCTGGCGTGGCCGGAGACGTGCACCTTGGCATTGCCCTTGTGCACGACGTTGGCGCCCCAGCGAATGAGTCCGTTAATGACCCGGTAGATGGAGTTCTCGTTGCCGGGGATTAGCGAACTGGCCAGCAGAACGGTGTCGCCCTCGCCAATCTTGATGACGTGCTCGCGGTTCGCCATGCGCGACAGTGCCGCCATCGGCTCGCCCTGCGAACCGGTGCAAATAAGAACGACCTTGTCGTCCTTCATGCGCTCCAGCGCCTTCATGTCCACAATGAGGCCCTTGGGCACATTGAGGTAGCCGAGTTCACTGGCGATGCCCATGTTGCGCACCATGGAACGGCCCACAAACGCGACCTTGCGGTTGTGCTTGACGGCTGCGTCGATGACCTGCTGGATGCGGTGCACGTGACTGGCGAAGCTGGAGACGATGATGCGCCGAGGGGAGGTGCGGAAAACGGTATCAATCGCCGGTCCGATGTCCTTCTCTGCGGTGGTGAAGCCCGGAACCTCAGCGTTGGTCGAGTCTGTCATGAACAGGTCGACGCCCTCTTCGGCCAAGCGGGCAAAAGCACCGAGGTCGGTGAGGCGCTTGTCGAGGGGAAACTGGTCCATCTTGAAGTCGCCGGTGGCGAGCACGAGGCCAGCTTCGGTGCGGATGGCGATGGCCAAGCCGTCGGGAATGGAGTGGTTAACGGCGATGAACTCAAGATCGAACTGACCGATTGTGCGACGTTCACCCTCCTTCACCTCGATGAAGTTCTGGCTGAGGCGGTGCTCCTGCAGTTTGGCGGCCAGGAAAGCGAGGGTGAGCTTGGATCCGACCACGGGAATGTCGCCGCGTTCCTTGAGCAGGTAGGGGACGGCGCCGATGTGGTCTTCGTGGCCGTGGGTGAGCACGATGGCCTCGATGTCTTGCAGGCGATCGCGAATAGCGGTGAAGTCGGGAAGGATCACATTGATGCCGGGCTGGTTGTCCTCGGGGAAGAGAACGCCGCAGTCAATGATGAGCAGCTTTCCCTTGTGCTCGAAGACGGTCATGTTGCGACCGATCTCGCCCAGGCCGCCGAGGGGGATGATGCGCATGCCGCGATCGGGCAACGCGGGTGGAGTAGTCAGGTCGAGGTAGTGATTATTCATAAATCTCATTTCGTTTGTCTGCGGTACTGCATATCCAGGTGAGTGGGGACAGCGCTCGGGCGTGCGAAGCCCGCGAGTAATACTCAGGGGGCTGCCGTGCGCATGCGCGTGCGTCGTGTCGTTTCTGGCGGGCAAGCAAACTACCGGCCAAATCCTCCATTAGTCTACCGATGCATCAGCACTGTCATTTTCCGATAGAACGGGCCCGGGCAGTCACGAAAGACCTACACAGGTGTCGTGCAGCGACCTCAGAGCCGGTGTCGATAAAGTACGGAGATGACTTCTACCGCGCTGAACGACATTTCCCTAACCCTCATCGACGGAACAGAATCCACATTTGGCGCTTACTCCGGCAAAGCGGTTCTTGTCGTGAACGTAGCGTCTAAATGTGGTTTTACGCCACAATATGCCGGGCTGGAGGCGTTGTACAAGCGCTTCGCCGACCAGGGGCTCGTGGTTCTCGGCTTGCCCACCAACCAGTTCATGGGACAGGAGCCCGGTACCGAATCGGACATTGCCGAGTTCTGCGGCTTGAACTACGGTGTAACTTTTCCGATGACGGCAAAGGTTGATGTGCGGGGTAAAAACCAGCATGCGTTGTATGCCGAGCTAACCAAATTTAAGAAGGGCCTGTTGCCCGGCTTGATCAAGTGGAACTTCGAAAAATTCTTGGTGAGTCCCACCGGCGAGATTGTTGACCGCTTCGCTTCAACCACCGAACCGGAGTCGACCGAAATCGTCGCGGCAATCGAAAAAACCCTCCCGGCGCACGCGGCCTAGATTCCCGGTTCCGCTCGGCGCAGTAGCGCTTCGGCATGAGCCAGTACCGGTCCGTCGATCATGCGGCCGTGGTAGGTGAAAACTCCTTTGGCGTTGGCGGCTACTTCCAGCAGCCCCAGGGCATAGTCGAGTTCGGCCGCGGTGGGCTGATAGGCCAGTCGAATGACGGCTACCTGGCTGGGATGGATGCAGGCAGTGGCGGTAAAGCCGCTGGCGACAGCATCCGCTGCTTCAAGCGATAACCCGCTCGAATCAGCAATATCGAGGTGCACAGCGTCGATTGCAGACTTACCGTGCGCCCCGGCAGCCAGCAACACGAGAGACCGGGCCTGTCGAGCGACGTCGCGGTAGCCCCCGTCGGGATACCGGCTGGATGAGCCCCCTAGAGAAGCCACCAGGTCTTCAGCGCCCCACATCAGGGCAACAACGTTTCCCGCGGCCGCTATATCTGATGCGGCCACAACGCCAGCGGCAGTTTCGCAGAGTGCGATAACGCTGTAGTTGGCCAGGTAATGGACCTGGCGGGCGCTTTCGGCCTTGGCAAGCATGACCAGGTGGTAGTCCGTTTTATCCAACGCGGCCAGGTCGAGGATAAAGTCGGGCGAGTCGAGCCCATTCACCCGCACGATCGTGGTTCTGGGATCAAGCGGGTGTTCAATCAGCGCGCGCCGCGCTGCCGCCCGCTTTTCTGGTGCAACGGCATCTTCCAGATCGAGGATGACCACGTCGGCGCGTTCAGCAGCTTTCTCGTAGCGCTCTGGCTGGTCGCCGGGGCAGAATAACAGCGCCGGACCGAGGGTGAACGACGCACTCACTGCGCGGCGCTCCGACACCAGACCAGCACACTGCGCACGGCCGTGCCCACAACGACTCCGTGCTGGTTACGGCCGGTGTGTTCCAACGTGATGATGCCCTGGCCGGGCCGACTCCCGGAGAGCCGTTTGTCCGTAACGATGCTCTCGGAGTAAAGAGTGTCACCGTGGTGCAGCGGATGCGGAAACGTGACGGACGAGAACCCCAGGTTGGCGACAATCGTACCCTGAGTGAGCTGAGCGACGGAGCTGCCGACCATGGTGGAGAGGGTGAACATAGAATTCACCAAACGTTCGCCAAAAGGCTGGGTGGCCGACCAAGCCGCATCAAGATGCAATGACTGCGTGTTCATGGTCATAGTGGTGAACAGCACGTTGTCGGCTTCGGTGACAGTGCGACCCGGGCGGTGCTGGTACAGCGCCGACAGGTCGAACTCTTCATAGTAACGGCCCCGCTGTTCTACTTTTGTGCGGCTGCCGTTGTCTGTCATGCTGACCTCCCGGTGGTCTTCGCTCATGCTTTAAGCCGAAAACCCGAGTGCACGAGAGATAACCATGAGTTGCACCTCGGTGGTGCCCTCGCCAAGTTCGAGCACCTTAGAATCGCGGTAGTGGCGTGCGACCGGGTTTTCATTCATGAAGCCGTAACCGCCGAAGATTTGGGTGGCGTCTCGGGCGTTGTCCATGGCCGCCTCGCTGCCGACCATTTTGGCTATGGACGCCTCCATCTTGAAGGGAAGGCCGTGCACCAGCTTGAGAGCGGCGTCGTAGTAGGCCAGCCGAGCAGTATGCACCCGCGCCTGCATGCGGGCGATCTTGAACGCGATGTGCTGGTTGGAGCCGATAGAACGGCCAAACACATTGCGACTGTTGGCATAGCGAATGGACTCTTCGAGGCAGCCCTGCGCCGCTCCGGTACAGAGCGCTGCGAAGGCCACCCGGCCCTCGTCAAGGGTCTGTACGAAGTTGGCAAAACCGCGACCACGCTCTCCGAGAAGGTTGGCCTCGGGTACGCGAACGTTGTCAAAGACGAGCGGATGCGTGTCTGATGTGTGCCAACCCACCTTGTCGTAGGGCGGCAGGGCGGTGAAGCCCGGAGTTGGAGTCGGCACCAAAATGGCGGTGAGTTCCTTCTTGATTGAGCCGTCGGCCCGAGGAGATTCTCCGGTAACGGCGGTCACCGTAACGAGTTTGGTGATCTCGGACCCGGAGTTGGTGATGAACTGTTTGGTGCCATTAATCACCCACTCTCCGGTACTGAGTTCTGCCGTGGTCTTGGTTCCGGCGGCGTCGGACCCGGCATCCGCTTCGGTGAGGCCAAAAGCGGCCAAAGCTTTGCCACCGGCCAGCAGCGGCACCCACTCCTGCTTCTGCGCCTCGGTACCGCGGCGGTAGACCGGCATTATGCCAAGGCCCACACCCGCTTCGAGGGTGACGGCAATGGACTGGTCGGCGCGCGCGAGCTGCTCCACGGCGAGGCAGAGCGCGAAGTAGTCGCTCCCCTGGCCGCCGTATTCGGTGGGAAAGGGCAAACCAAAAAGGCCCATCTCGCCCATCTGATCGATGATGCCGTAGGGCAGGCTGCGCTTGCTGTCGTATTCGTAGGCGGCGGGCGCAACGACCGTGTCGGCGAAGTCGCGTACCTTATCGCTGAGCGCCTGCTGTGTGGGGCTGAGTTCGTAGCTCATTATTTTTCTCCCTGATCTGGGGTGGGTTCTGGGGTCACGGTGGCAACGATCTGGTTCGCGCGCACAAGGTCGCCCGCAACGACCGTGATGTGCACTGTTCCCGGTTGGTTCGCAACGAGTTTGTGCTCCATTTTCATGGCCTCAATCGTGGCGAGGGTATGCCCGGCAACAACCCGGTCACCGCTGGCTACCGAGACAGAAACAACCGTGCCGGGCATCGGAGAGCGCACCTCAGGCGAGAATGCCCCGGCGACGCGATCTCGTCGAGTAAGTTGCTCGGCCAGGAGTTCAGCACGAGTGGGTAGTAACAGATCAAAGGTGACGCCGTCGTGGCCAAGATAAAGGTGGCCGGGCTCGCGGGCAACGTCGTAGCCCCGGGTGTGACCGCCATGCTCCACCTGGACAAGGCCTTCGACAGTGGTCGCGAGGCTGGCTGGAGTTTCGGCAGCACCGTTTCCAATCCGAACGGATGCACTGGCCGGTGTGCCCAAGATACTCACTGCAACGACGTGCTCGCCGGTGACACCGAGCTGATACCGGGCTGGTCGATGCTCCCCCAGCCGCCATCCGCTCGGCTCCTGCCACGATGCCTTCTCCGGGGCGACAGCCGCGAATGCATCGGCATGAAGCAACAGCGCGGCGGCCACGAGCACATGGTCGTCGACGTGACGAAAGGCCAGGTGTTCCAAGGTGCGCTCAATCAGCCCGGTGTCAAGTTTCCCCGCGATAACGTCTGGCTGCTGAACCATCAACCGGAGGTATTCCAAGTTGGTCGGCACGCCGAGCACCAGGGTATCGGCGAGTGCTCGGTCGAGGCGGGCGATAGCGGTCGCACGATCGGGCGCCCAGGCAATTATCTTGGCGAGCATCGGGTCGTAGGCTGCGCCAATGGTCAGGCCCACCCGTAGCGAACTATCCACCCGAATTCCATCTCCGCCGGCTTCCCGCAAGGCCAGCACCGTGCCGGTCATGGGTAGGAAATCGCGCGCGGGGTCTTCCGCGTAAACCCGCGCCTCAATGGCATGCCCCGTGAGGCATATATCGGATTGAACGAGCGTGAGCGACTCCCCGGCAGCGATTCGCAACTGCCAATCCACCAGGTCCACACCGGTGACCAGTTCAGTCACGGGGTGCTCCACCTGCAAGCGCGTGTTCATCTCCATGAAAAAAAACTCGTCGGGGGCGGAGGCGGAAACCAAGAACTCCACCGTCCCGGCGCCGCGATAGTCAACACTTCGGGCAGCCGCGCAGGCCGCCTCGCCAATTCGAGCTCGGGTGGCCGCATCGAGCAGGGGTGAGGGGGCTTCTTCGATCACTTTTTGGTGGCGGCGCTGCAGCGAGCACTCGCGTTCACCCAGATGAATGATGGCCCCGTAGTTGTCGGCGAGCACCTGCACTTCAATATGGCGAGGTGTTGCCACGAGCCGTTCGAGAAAGAGGGTGTCGTCGCCGAAGGCACCAGCAGCAATGCGTCGAGCGGTGACCACGGCGTCGAGAAGCGCCGCTTCGGTGTCAACCACCTGCATTCCCTTGCCACCGCCGCCCGCTGACGGTTTGATCAAGAGCGGAAATCCCACTTCGGAAGCTGCCTTGATGAGATCTTCGTCGGTGAGACCAGGACGGGCAACGCCGGGAATTGTGGGCACGCCAAAGTCAGTCACGTGGTTCTTGGAACGAATTTTGTCACCCATGACGGCCAGGGCGTGAAGGCTGGGTCCGATGAACACGATGCCTGCATCGGCGCAAGCCTGGGCAAAAGCCTGGTTTTCGCTCAAAAAACCGTAGCCCGGATGAATGGCGTCGGCGCCGGTCTCGGCAGCCGCAGTGAGCATCCGTTCAATGTTTAGGTAGCTCTCGACAGGGGCGGCGGGACCAATCCGCACCGCGACATCGGCCAGCTGAACGTGCTTGGCCCCGCGGTCCGCGTCGCTGTACACGGCAACCGAGCGGATGCCGCGCTTTCGCAGTGTGCGTAAGATACGGCAGGCGATCTCTCCGCGGTTGGCAACCAGCACGGTACTGAATGGAGTGTTCTGGTTCATCTCGATCACATCCGAAACAGGCCGAAGCCGGCCTCTGGCAGCGGAACGGTGGCGCAGACATCGAGGGCGAGTCCAAGCACCGTGCGAGTATCCGCGGGATCGATCACGCCGTCGTCCCAGAGGCGGGCCGTGGAATAGTACGGGCTGCCCTGCTGCTCGTACTGATCCGCAATGGGTTGCTTGAAAGCGGCTTCAGCCTCGGCCGTCCACTCGTCACCGCGCGCATGGATTTGCTCGCGTTTAACGGTGGCGAGCACGGCCGAAGCCTGAGCGCCGCCCATCACTGAGATGCGGCTGCCCGGCCACATCCACAAAAAACGCGGCGAGTAGGCCCGTCCGCACATTGAATAGTTGCCAGCGCCAAAGGAGCCGCCGATGACGACGGTGAGTTTGGGAACGCGGGTGGTGGCGACGGCGGTGACCATCTTCGCGCCGTGTTTTGCGATGCCGCCGGCCTCGGCATCTTTACCCACCATGAAGCCAGAGATGTTTTGAAGAAAAATCAGGGGGATTCCCCGCTGGTCGCACAGTTCGATGAAATGGGCACCTTTCTGGGCGGACTCGGCGAACAGAATGCCGTTATTGGCCACGATGCCCACCGGATGACCGTGCAGGCGCGCGAATCCAGTGACAAGTGTCGTGCCGTATTCCTTCTTGAATTCGTGGAACTCGCTCGCGTCCACCAGACGTGCGATGACCTCGTGCACGTCGTAGGGCTGTTGCACGTCCACAGGAACGGCGCCATACAATTCGGCCGGATCAACCGTCGGTGCGCGGGCGGCCATAACCTTCCAGGCCGGCACCTCGGGCGGCGGCAGGGTAGCCACGATGTCGCGCACGATCTGCAAGGCATGATCGTCATTTTCTGCCAGATGGTCGGTGACCCCGGATATGCGGGAGTGCAGGTCACCGCCGCCGAGTTCTTCGGCAGTAACAATCTCACCGATCGCGGCTTTGACGAGTGGCGGGCCGCCCAAGAATATGGTGCCCTGGCCACGCACAATGACTGTTTCATCGCTCATCGCAGGAACGTAGGCGCCGCCAGCCGTGCAGGAGCCAAGCACCGCAGCTATCTGGGGGATGCGCGCTGCCGACATCTTCGCTTGGTTGTAGAAGATGCGTCCAAAGTGCTCGCGGTCGGGAAAAACCTCGTCTTGTCTCGGCAGGAAGGCCCCACCGGAGTCCACCAGGTAGACGCACGGGAGGTGATTCTCCAGCGCGATCTCCTGCGCGCGCAGATGCTTTTTAACAGTCAGAGGGTAATAGGTGCCGCCCTTATCGGTGGCGTCGTTACAGATGACGAGCACCTGACGGCCGTGAACGAGGCCGATGCCGGCAATAAGCCCGGCGCCGGGACTGTCGTCATCATATAGACCGCAGGCGGCAAGGGGTGCGATTTCAAGGAATGGGCTGCCCTCATCGAGGAGACCATCGACACGCTGGCGTGGCAGCAGCTTGCCCCGAGCCACGTGCCTTTGCCTCGATGCTTCCGACCCGCCGCGCGCGGTTGAGGCCAAGCGGTACTTGAGCTCAGCAACGAGGGCGCGCTGTTGGCTGTCGTTTGTGGCAAATTTTGGATCGTTGCGATCGAGCTGACTTGCAAGAACGTGCATACGTCTCCTTCGACCGTGCAGAATCACAGTTAATGATGGGTAACTCAAATTAGGTTAGCTATTGTTAACTCAAATGTCTAGGGAAAATGTATCCACTTCCGCAACGCTCGGCGCGATCACGACGAACGGCCCGACGACCCTGCGTGGCAGGGCCAAAGCTGACCGCCGCGCCGCACTGCTCCGCGCGGCAGCGGCGCTGTTCGCTCGTTCGGGCTTCAACGGCGTATCGATCGAAGACCTGGGGGCGGCCGTCGGGGTAAGCGGCCCGGCCGTTTATCGCCATTTCACCGGCAAACAAGCCGTGCTGGCGGCGCTTCTTGTTGATGTGAGTAAAGAACTGGTGGCGGGGGGTGTGTCAGTCATCTCCGAGACAGCCGACGTGCGCGTTGCACTTCACCAGCTCGTGCGCTTTCACGTTAGTTTTGCGCTGGCGAATCCCGACGTGATTCGCGTTCAGGATCGCGACCTCGACAGTCTTACCGAGTCTGACCGCCACGACGTACGACTTTTGCAGCGTGAATACGTAGAACTATGGGTGAGGGTCCTGCAGCAGGTGCACCCGGCGGTTGACGCAACACACCTTCGGATTCGAGCCCACGCCACCTTCGGATTACTGAACTCCACGCCGCACAGTGCGCGCGCGGTGGCGCAACCCGACGTGGCCGGTGTGCTTGAAGAGATGGCCCTGGCAGCGCTCAGCCCCGGCGCAAAGTAGCGAGAGCTTTCTCGCCGGCGACAGACATCCCTTGGATGCTGTGCTGCGCCGGTGTCGGTGTCGGGCACGCTATTTGCCGAGTGCCAGCCGTATGCCAAGGGCGATCATCACAATGGCGATGAGCGCGTCGAGCACTCGCCACGCAGCGGGGCGAGCAAAGAGCGGCCGCAGCAAGCGCGCGCCAAACCCGAGGGCGGAGAACCACACGAAGCTGGCCGCGATAGCACCGCCAGCCCACCACCAGCGTTCTGCTGTGCCCTGCTGGTTGGCAACGCTCCCGAGAAAGAGCACGGTGTCCAGATACACGTGGGGATTAAGCCAGGTGAGGGCAAGCACCGACATCACTGCTACTCGTGCTCCCGTGGCGACCACAACGCCAGAGACGACCAGCACTCCAGGGCGAAGCGCCCGCCGAGCGGCCACAAGACCGTAGATCACAAGAAAAGCGGAGCCCAACACGCGAATGACGACCAGAGCCACCGGCGCCGCGGCTACGATCACCCCGAGCCCCAGCACGCCCGCAAAAATGAGCACGGCATCCGAAAGAGCGCAGATAACGACCACGGGCACGATGACGCGATTGCGCCCCTCGATTCCGAGGCGGAGCACGAAGGCATTCTGCGAGCCGATGGCAATAATCAGTGTCAGGCCGGTGGCCAGGCCCAATAAGGCGGGAAACAGAGTGGAGCTCATTCGAACAAGATTAGAACTTCGTGACACTGTAGTACAACTACTGTTTCTTAGTCTGGGTAAGCTGATCTAATGCAGCGGTTTACGCTCGAACAACTCTCAACCCTTCTAGCCCTTGTAAGTGAGGGTTCTTTTGAGACGGCAGCAATTCGGCTGCACGTCACCCCCTCGGCAGTGTCCCAGCGCGTCAAGGCAATGGAACAGGCTGCTGGGCGGGTTCTGGTGCAGCGCACGACTCCGGTTCAGCTCACCGGCGCCGGCGATATCCTATTACGATACGCGCGTCAGGTTGAACTGCTCGAAGCGGATACTGTGAACGAGCTGCAGACTAACCAGCATGAGGGCGGAGCCTTTATCGTTTCTCTCGCCGTGAACGCCGACAGCCTCGCCACGTGGTTTCTCGAGGCTCTCACCGGACTCGGAGATCGATTGGGCGTTGCGTTTGACCTGCATCGGGAGGATCAGGAACGCACGACAAAACTGTTGCGTGCCGGAACGGTGATGGCCGCGGTGACGTCCACCAGAGATCCAGTGCAGGGCTGCGTTTCGGAGGCGCTGGGGCACATGCGCTATCGCGCCGTCGCAACGCGTGACTTTGCCGCACGCTGGCTGCCAGACGGACCGGACCTTACCGCGCTTACCCGTGCCCCGCTCGTGGCCTTCGAACGCAACGATGATCTTCAGGAAAGCTTCTTGCGTAAGCACGCGGGAGTCGGAAGCAGCGGTCGAATTCATTACATACCAACGTCGAATGACTTCGCCCGAGCTATTGTGCTCGGCTTCGGCTGGGGATTGCTGCCCGAACAACAGTGCGTTGATGAGATTGCGCAGGACCGTCTCATCGAGCTTGCTCCAACGCTAGCCGTCGACGTAGCACTGTACTGGCAGCGCTGGAACCTCACCTCACCGCTTCTCGACGCTGTCTCGGCAGCGGTGCGAAACGAAGCACGTACATCGCTCCATTCGTTCTCGAACTCTACAGCGCGCTCGGTGAACAATTTCTCTTGATCGCGTGCTCGCAACTCCCTGAGGTTGTCGGGTTCGAAAAAAACATTCTCCAGGTTTCAGGTCAGCGTTCAGGCGGGCGCGTTCACCCGTCCGCGCCGTGCATGGTTTTTGCCTCGGCATAAATTGTTATTGAAAGACCGCGCGGGACACTACGGTCACCTCGAGGGGCAGCCCTTCCGGAACCACAAGGGTAAGCACGGGCGGACGCCACCACGAGCGCAGTGTTACCGATGCACTCCGGCCGTCAGTAGACGCCGCAATCATAGCCGTGAGTTCCTCGAAAGAGTCGTGCGGCACCAGCTCCAGATACTCATCGACCGCTGCCGCCACGTCTGCGCTGTGCAAGTACGGTCGCGGCCCGATCAGGCCGACCTGGACGGCATTTAAAGTGAACGCCTCCGAGCCAGCGAGTGCGGCGCCGTCGGCAAAGCTCAGCAAACGTTTATGTTCAAGGTAGAGCGACGTTGCCGACAAAGCCACCAATACGAGGCTCAGTGCCAGAAAGCCATAGAAGATTACGAGGAGGAGCGTGGAACCATCATCGTTTGAGCCGAGCGGCCGGCGTTTGGTCATCTCAGCCCGCCAAACCGCGACACTATCTGGGTTGACACCGCCGTCATCGGCACGCTCGCTCTCTGGTTCAGGGCGAGCAGATCGGGAACAAGCGGCAGCGCAATGTTGATGCGTACCGTTACGGTCACCAGCCCCCGACGGGTCAAACAGCCGCTGGAGCCCGCGCAGGCGATCTGCACCTGCGCATCGCCGGAATCAAGGCCATAATCTTCGAGCGCAAATGCCACTGCTCGGTGAGCGCGGGCTTCCGCGGACGCCTCGTCGGGCGCCTGCACGTAGACTCTTGCGGCCTGCCGGGCGGCACCCTCTATAGCCAGCGCACCACCCTGCAACGCAGACAGAGCTATCACCAGATACACCAGCGGAAGCAGCAGAATCATGCCGGCCGTTAGGAACTCCAGCGACGCTGAGCCCGACTCCCCTGTTCTATTCCAGGGATTCAACTGCCGCATGCGCCACCACCTCCAACCCGCGCGGTGCACCGAGCAATCCCATGAGCGGTAAGGGTGCGATGACTCGCACTTCAACAATGGGATACCCGGCACGCTCACCGGTTTGCGCTACGACACTGGTGGCATAGGTTGCACCAATGGCTGTCGTTATGAGGTCACGGGTGCGCTGCGCCCCCGCTGGCAGGCTACTGTCGGCCAATGTGGCGTAGCGCGCGCCCTCTGCTGCGGCATCGAGCACGGTGTTGCGTATGTGCAGTGCAAGAGCCAATTGCATCACCATGAGAGTCACAAAGGTCAGCAGCGACACAACCATGACAAATTCGGCCACAGCCGAACCCGCTTCGTCACATTCGAGGCTAAGGCGTCGCATTAGGTGTCCGTGTTTTGACACATCGCGTGATCAGAAACTGCTGACGCGATCCATGGCCTGCTGAAACACGCCGCTGAGGGCGGGGCCGGCCAGCCCCCAGATGATCAGGACCAAGCCCGCCGTCATAAGAGTGATGAGCACCCAGCCGGGCACATCGCCCCGCTCGTTGGTGATCCCATTGTGGAAGCGGCGCATGAAGCGGTTCATAGCATTCTCTTTTCTCGTTAGGTGAGCGAAACCTGCATAGTGCCGTGGAACATCAGAACCCGGCTTGGAGCACTACCAAACCGGGAAAAACTGCAAAGAGCACCGTCATCGGGAGGATCAAAAAAACCAGCGGTACGAGCATGGCTACCTCTTTTTTTCCCGCGAGCTCAAGCAGCGTGCGTTTGGTTTGCTCACGGGATTCCCGAGCTTGGGCACGCAAAACTTCTGCTAGTGGAGAGCCCCGATCCAGTGCTCCCGTTACCTGATCGACAAATCGGGTCACCTCGGGTAATTGAATACTCCGCGACAGTGACTGCAGGGCGGCGGCAATCGGAATACCGGTGTGCACGTCGCCCACGACCCCGGCCAATTCGCGCGATAATTCTCCCGAACTAGTGCGAGACACTCGGCGAATGGAATCCAGGATGCCCTCCCCAGCTGACAGAGACAGCGTGAGAAATTCCAGAATGGTTGGCAACTCGCTGCGCATACGCGTCAGGCGTGCGGTGGCTGCCCGTTGCAGCAGATAGTCCCGAAGCATGGCACCGCCAATCGCCATCACCAGTGGCACCACCACTCGGGCTGGCAGCAGCAGCTCAGGCAGCGCGACAATGCTGATCACCGCTCCGCCAGCGAATGCCAACAGAGCCCAGACAAGCTGAACGGATCGATATTCTTCTACGGACTGATTCGAGCCCGCCTGGTGAAGGCGGCGCGCTGCGGCATCACTGCCACCGAGAAGACTTGCCAGTCCTCGCCTCAGCGCGCCGAACAGGGGTGCGAACAAGCTACCCAGTACGGGAAGTGGATGAACCGTACGTCTGGCAACAATTCTGCGCGCTTCGCCAGAGATATCCAGGATGTACGGTACAACCCGGTCGACCAAGCGAGGTCGCATCAGTCGTGGCGTCACGCTCACAATTGACCATAGGCCCACTCCGAGAGTGGTTCCGCAGAGCACAGCCCAGCCCAATGCGGCGGTCATCAGCGGCACCGGCCTTCTCGATAGGCCTCGAATCGATACCGGGCTGATCGATACCGGGCTGATCGATACCAGGCTGATCGATACCAGGCTGATCGATACCAGGCTGATCGATACCGGGCTGATCGATACCAGGCTGATCGATACCGGGCTGATCGATACCAGGCTGGTCGATACGGCTGCAGGGACGGGCTCAGTCGGGAATGTCGATCCACGACCATAGATCGCGTCAGGACCATGCACAGGAAAATTTTCAGGAGAACCATCGGCGTTCCTCCGGCAGGCGACCCACGGCCACCATGATGCGATAGGCAATGACCGACAACGTCAAGCCACTCGCGATCACAACACCGCCCGTAGGCGAGTTATAGGCGACTGCGGCTTCGGGGCGTGAAGCGAGCAGAATCAGGATGATCCACGGCGCCGCCACACCCAGTCGGGCAGCGTTAACGACCCATGATTGGCGAGCCTCCACTTCGAGGCGCACGGCGGCGTCTTGTCGTAACCACGCCGCGAGGCTGCGCAGCACAACCGTAAGGTCAGTTCCGCCAACCTCTCGGGCCATGCGCAGGGTCTCCAGAATGCGATCGGCTACCGGATCGGCGAGAGCCCGCTTCAGTTCGTCGACGCAGTAGCTGAAGTTTCCGGTGGCACGATATTCCCGTTCGAACTGCGCGAACGCCGTGCGCGTCAGAGCGGGGCCAGCTTGAGCCAGGCTACTTACGCTGTCGGGCAGGGCCAGACCGGAACGCAGAGCTGACACCAGGTGGTCGACGACATCGGGCCATACCGTGCGATTGGCCCGACGCTTTGCGGCTGCGCGCCACGATACGATCAGCCACGGCAACAGCAATCCGGCACAACCGGCGACAGCACTTAGTGATAGCACCATGAGAATTCCATGCACGAGCGCCGCGGATGCCACCCCGACGATTACGGATAGCGCCACAAACGCGGGCACCGGCACAGAACGCAGTCCGCCCTGAACCAATCGCCCCCGCATCCGCTCCCCCAGTCCTTCTGTTCGAGGCCGGAGACCGGTCGGCCAGAGGAATGGAGCGAGTATGAGCACCAGTCCGCTGCCGAGCACACACCCGATTACGAGGGTCATGCCGCTCCCTGCCGCAACACCTTAACCGGATCAACGCCGGCCGCTCGAAATTTGGCCAGTTTGGTGGGATGCGATCCGGTGGGTTCGAGGTGGCCATGGGTAGAGAGAAAGAGCGGGCTGGCCTCGATGGTCGCACCTGCGAGTTGGCCGCTCGGGGCAATGATCTCGGTCACTCGCCGACGGCCATGCCGGTCAATTTCGCAGTGCACCACAATGTCGATGCAACCGGCGACCGTGGGGAGCACGAACGACGAATCGATGTTGCGGCCGGCCAGCAACGGCAACGTTGAAAGCTTCGCGAGGGCATCCCTGGCACTGTTGGCATGAATAGAACACATTCCGGGGAGCCCGCTGTTCAAAGCGATGAGCAGATCAAGGCTCTCGGCCTCACGCACTTCACCCACCACCAAACGGTCGGGACGCATGCGCAGCGATTCCTTGATAAGGCGCCGCAGCGTGATCTCCCCGGTGCCTTCTAAACTGGGCTGACGGCACTGCATGGCCACAACGTCGCGAGCCGACAGGTCCAGCTCGAAGGTCTCTTCCACAGTTACGATACGTTCGCCCAACCGGGCCGACGACAGGAGAGCGTTGAGCATTGTGGTTTTTCCGGTCTGGGTGGCGCCCGACACCAGGATATTTTGACCACCGAGCACGCAGACACGGAGAAAATCTGCCGCCTGCTGGGTGAGCGCGCCGAGTCCAACGAGTTGGTTCAGATCCCGGATTCGCCGGGTGAACTTGCGAATATTGACGGCCCAGAATTTTCGAGTGATATCCGGAATCACAACGTGAAGGCGCGATCCATCCGGCAATGACGCGTCAACGAATGGCGACGAAAGGTCAACACGCCGACCCGAAGCCTGCAGCATCCGCTCCACTAAATCGCGCACATCCTGCTCGCCGAGCAACAACGTGGTGAGTTCGGGAACGCCGTCACGTGCCACGAAGACACGAGCCGGGCCGTTGATCCAGATCTCCTCGATCTCTGGGTCATCCAAAAACGGCTGCAGTACGCCAAAACCCGTGAGCGCCGCCACCACCTCGCGCGCGGCCCGGTGTTCATCGGCGATCATCGACGCACGACCGCCCAGCGCCCGTTCACTGTAACGGCGCAATTCGTCACGCACGTACCGCTCCACCAGCGCCGCATTGCCCGCGAGGTCTACGTTCTCGCGGCGCACCCGCGCACGAACCTCATCTGTAATGGTGCGAACGGCATCGGTCATTCCCGCATGATGGCCTCACTTCGGGTTTTGTGTTCAAGTTCTCCACAGGAATAATCTTTCTGCGCCCTGAACAGCAAAAAAAGAATCGTAACGGATGCCGCAGCATCCGTTACGCTTCGTAAGCTAGAGGTTAGCGGGCCGACCAACCGCCATCCATGGTGTAGCTGGCTCCAGTCACCATGGCGGCATCGTCGGAGGCCAACCAGGCAACGAGGGAGCCAACTTCGGCCGGTTCCACCAAGCGTTTGATGGCGCTTTCGGTGAGCATGATCTTGCTCAGAACCTCTGATTCGGCAATGCCATGCGCCACTGCCTGGTCGGCGATCTGCTTTTCCACAAGGGGCGTGCGCACATAGCCGGGCGCGACGCAATTACTGGTCACACCGTGTTCACCGCCTTCTAGAGCGGTCACCTTCGAGAGTCCTTCAAGCCCATGCTTGGCTGACACGTACGCACTCTTATACGGCGAGGCCCGGATGCCGTGCACTGATGAAACGTTTATGATGCGACCAAAGTTCGCGGCGTACATCTGCGGCAGCACGGCCCGGATGAGCAAAAACGGAGCCTCTAACATGAGCATGAGAATGTTGTGAAAGTCGGCCGGTTTGAACTCTGGAATCGGATTGATTCGCTGGATTCCCGCGTTGTTCACCAGGATATCCACGTCTTTCAGCGCGTCCGCGAGGACGTCGTCGGTGAGGGTGTGAGTGCCCATAAGGTTGACGGTCCAGATTGATCCGCCTATATCATCCGCCAACGCTGTAGCGCCGACGGCATCGATATCGGCGATGACGACGTGGGCGCCGCGATCGGCGAGTGCTCGACACACGGCGGCGCCAATGCCACTTGCTCCTCCCGTGACGAGGGCGCGGCGCCCAGCGAGGGGCTGCTGCAGAGTGCGGGCCTGCGGGGCGCCGAGCGGCTGAGCGTTAGCGGTCATGAGATTTCCTTTAGTGATGCTGTTGCTAAGCAGAGACTTTGACGTAGGTGGGACGCCCGCTGGCGCCCCACCTCATACCGACCAAATCTGATTTCCGGGCTAGCTCGCCTAAGCGGCAGGCTCCAACCCGTGTTTATGGGCATCCACGGCGTCAATCTCGCGCAGCGATGCACCCTTGGTTTCCTTGAGAGTGATCACGGCTACCGCTGTAATGGCGCAGGCGATCATGATGTAAATGGCAACGGGTACCCAGGTGTTGTATTCCTGCAGGAGGGCTGCAGCGATGATCGGGGCCATCGAGCCCGCCAGAATCGACGTGACCTGGTAGCCAAGCGATACACCGGAATAACGCATGCGGGTCGGGAACATTTCGCTCATGATCGCCGGCTGGCCCGCGTACATCAGGGCGTGGAAGCAGAGCCCGATGGTGATGGCGACGATGATGAGCACCGGGTTTAAAGTGTCGAACATGGGGAAGGCGAAGAACGCCCAGGTTGCACCGAGCACCGCGCCAGCCAGGTAGACAGGCTTGCGCCCTACCCGGTCCGAGAGACGCCCCACCTGCGGTATGACAATGAAATGCACGACATGAGCGATGAGAAGAGCGATCAATAACTGGCCGGTATCGTATTCGTGCACCGTCTTGAGGTACACGATCGAGAAGCTCACGATGATGTAGTAAAGAATGTTTTCAGCGAAACGCAGGCCCATGGCACCGAGAATGCCCTTGGGGTATTTGCGCACAACTTCCATGACGCCGTAGTTGACGGCCTTTTCTGACTCAATCTTCGCGCGGGCCTCGAGGAAGATCGGGGCTTCGCTCACGTGCGTGCGGATGTAGTAGCCGATCACGACAATGATCGCGGAGAGCCAGAAGGCTACGCGCCAGCCCCAGCTGAGGAAGGCCTCCGGCGAGAGGATCCACGTCATCGCCAACAATACGAGTGTGGCGAGGAGGTTGCCCACCGGTACAGCGGCCTGCGGCCAGCTCGACCAGAACCCGCGTGATTGGTTCGGGCTGTGCTCGGCGACGAGGAGAACCGCTCCGCCCCACTCGCCACCGACAGCGAAGCCCTGAATGAAACGCAATGCCACCAGCAAGGCTGGAGCCCAGTAGCCAATGGTGTCAAAGCCCGGCAGACAGCCCATGAGGAAGGTGGCAGCCCCGACCATGATGATCGTTACCTGAAGCGTGTGCTTGCGGCCCAGTTTGTCGCCGATCTGGCCAAACACGATGCCGCCGAGCGGACGCGCGATGAATCCCACCGCGTAGGTCAAAAAGGCGGCGATGATGCCGTCGAGCTCGCTTCCGGCGTTCGGAAAGAAGACCGTACCAAAGACGAGGCTCGCAGCCGTCGCGTACAGGAAGAATTCGTACCATTCGACGACCGTGCCCACCATGGAGGCGGCGACAATTTTCTTGAGGCCGGATGTCTCGGTTGGATCGCCGTGGTTGCGCGTGGTCGTGCCAGAACCGGCAGCCCCCACTCGTTGATTGACACTCATTGTCTATCTCCTCTGTGTCGTCAATGACACGTTGTGGCTGGTTAGTTTCACAAGGGCTGATTCGCTCAGAAATAATGCGATTGCATTGAGTCTTGCTGCAGATTGAAAGTGTTTCAAGACCCAAAACGACAGAGCCCATGTGCATAATTGCAGATGTGACCTTATTCTCAGCGGCCGTTCCGCAGCCCAATGACCTCCTAATCTTTCTCGCCGTCGCCCGCACTGGACGGTTCACGAGTGCGGCGGAGCGCTTGGGCCTGAACCACACCACGGTGTCACGTCGAATTGCAGCCCTGGAGAAAATCCTGAATGGACGTCTACTAGCACGTGCTGTTGGGGCATGGGAGCTGACCGAACTGGGCCAGCGCGCTCGGAACGCCGCCGAGGAAGTGGAATCTGCACTTTCCCTGTTGCGACCGAATGAAATGAATGTTCAACAGTTGTCCGGTGTCGTGCGCATGTCCGCCACAGACGGTTTCAGCGCCTACATAGCGGCCCCGGCAGTAGCGGCATTGCAGCAACGGCACCCGCTGCTGCGAGTGGAAATCATTACGGTCACCCGTCGTGCCCTGCAGCATCGTTCCGGGCTTGATATCGAAGTCGTGGTGGGTGAGCCGCAGGTGCATCGGGCAGAATCGATTTTGCTGGGCCACTACAACCTGGGAATGTACGCCTCGCGCCGGTATCTCCAGGCGCAGGGCACGCCGACCAGTACAGCTGAGCTCACCGAGCATCCGCTGGTATATTTTGTGGATTCGATGCTGCAGGTGGACGACCTCGATGCACCTCGGCGCTTGGCACCGCAGATGCGTCAGTCACTCAGTTCCACTAACGTCTTCGTTCAGGTCGAAGCCACCCGGGCGGGGGCGGGCATTGGATTTCTCCCCTGTTTCATGGCCGATCAACATGCGGATCTGGTGCGCCTGCTACCCAAAGCTATTGCGGAACGCCTGCCCTATTGGATGGTCCTGCGCACGGAGTCGCTGCGTCTTCCCACAGTGGCGGCGCTCGTGGCCGCACTTCGCGCCCAAATGGAGTTGTCAGCGCCTGCCCTGCTCGGCCGAGACACAGCCAACGAGATCGCAGGCAACTAGACTGGAGGCACACTCGCGGGAGTGGTGGAATTGGCAGACACGCAGGATTTAGGATCCTGTGCTTTCGAGCGTGGGGGTTCAAGTCCCCTCTCCCGCACATGGTCCAGATCTCGGCTCTTGACGGTCAACTCAGCGACGTTCTATCGCACACGGGCTCCGTACTGTTTTACCTGCTCATTTGGGGGCTTGTCTTCGCTGGGACAGCGCTTTTTCTTGGAGTTTTCATTCCGTTCATCACGGGTGACTCGCTTCTGTTTGGCTCTGGCCTGGTTGCTGCTTCAACAGGCAATATCAACATTGTGGTCCTTGTAGTGGGAACGGGGATTGCGGCCTTTCTTGGCGACCAAGTTGGGTTTCTTCTGGGGCGCCACTACGGCCGCGGCTATTTAGAGAGGCACGGTGGTCGTCGTACCCAGTCCGCCATCATCAAAACCGAAACGTTCTATCGAAAATTCGGCTGGTGGTCGGTTGTCATCGCCCGTTTTATGCCGTGGGCGCGGGTGTTCGTGCCGATCGTGGCTGGCGTTGGTCGCATGAATTATTACAAATTTCTCACCAGCAACCTGCTGGGCGCTCTGTCGTGGGGTGTCGGCCTCACACTGATCGGCTATTACGCGGCGACAATTCCCGGCGTAAAGAGTGCGGCGTACATCATCGCCGCCGTTTTGATCACGGCCTCAATCATTGCCGGGATTCGTACCTGGCGCATTGATCGCGCGGCGCAACGAGCGGATGCCGCCGCCCCCGACGGGCTACTCCTCATTACCCCTGATTCGGGGGCACAACGACCAGACGTAGCCACACCATTACGCGATAGCCTGTGACTCGAAATTCTTTCCTCGCTCTCACATAATTTCTTCCGCGCACCACTTGGAGTCTTTGCATGATTCACACCGCCGTGATTCCCTGGCTCGACCCCGCGCAAATCATTGAATCAGCCGGTCCGTGGGCCTTGCTCGTTGTCTGCGCGATAGTTTTTTCCGAGACCGGACTCCTCGTGGGATTTTTACTTCCCGGGGATACGCTGCTCGTCATCACCGGGCTGCTTGCCTTTCCCGCCGCCGGTGTCATCCAAATTGACATTTGGTGGGTTGCCCTCGCCATCGGGTTCGCGGCCTTTCTGGGTGGTGAGGTTGGTTACCTGATTGGACATAAGTTTGGTCCGCGCGTCTTTGAACGCAAAGAATCCGGTGTTTTCAGTATCAAAAACGTAGATCGCACCAACGCCTTCTTCGTGCGGTTCGGGGGCGTGGCCGTTATCGTTGCCCGCTTCGTACCGATCGTGCGCACGTTCGCACCGGTCGCTGCGGGCGTCGGTCACATGGATTACCGCAAGTACACCCTGTACAACCTCATCGGCGCTCTGCTCTGGGGCGCCGGCCTCACCCTAGGCGGGTACTTTCTTGGTTACATTCCGCCGGTGGCCGATTTTGTGACGTCATACATCGACCTCATCCTCATTGCGGCGGTTGTCGTCACCCTCATACCCACGGTGTTCCACTACGTACAGTCCGTCGTGAAAGCTCGTCGGCAGCATGTTCAGCTCAGTAGCGACACGGGCAACCACGTGCTCGACCCCGAAACGTTCAAGACAAATCACAACGGGCGTCACGAGAAGTAGCGAGTCAGCGGTGCTGCTTTTCCTCGTGTTCGGCATGCTCGGCAGGCTCCAGCTGAAAGGTGGAATGGGCAACGTCGAAGTGTTCATCGAGGCACCCCGACAACTCGTCCAGGAGGCTCCCGGTCCCGTCCAGAAGCACGGCCGGTTCCACCACGATGTGCGCCGTGAAGACGTGGGCGCCGCTCGTAATGGCCCACACATGAACGTCGTGCACAGCAACAACGCCGTCAGTGTCAAGGATGTGGCGGCGAATTTCACCGAGATCGGTATCAGCGGGTGTCGCCTGGCTGAACACCCGCACGACGTCACGGAGCAAGAAGTAGGCGCGCGGCACAATCATGGCTGCGATGACCAGCGACGCGATGGCATCCGCCTGGGCATAGCCCGTGGTCATAATGATGATGGCGGCCACGATTACGGCAATTGATCCTAGGGCATCACCGAGAACCTCCAGATAAGCACCGCGCATGTTGATAGAGCCCGCGGCAGCCGGTCGAAGCAATGCCATAGCGGCGATATTGGCGATAAGACCGATAACGGCCACGACGAGCATGGGGGTGGCAAGCACCGGGCCGTCACTGGGACTGACGAGTCGGATCACCGCCAGGGTGGAAACGATTCCGGCCACGATGATCAAAATCAAGCCATTGATGAGGGCGCCGAAGACCTCGGCGCGAGCATAGCCAAAAGTAGCCCGATCGGTAGCTGGTCGAGCGGCAACCAGCGTGGCGGTCAGCGCAACGATCAAGCCAAACAAATCGGACACCATGTGACCGGCATCGGCGAGCAGGGATAGAGAGCCAGTTAGCCAGGCCCCCACTGCTTCGAGGAGAAGCACCGAGAACACGATGCCGATTGCGATCGACAAACGCTTTCGGTTAGAACCGGTGCCGTGCGCGTGATCGTGACCCATATTCTAAGGTTAGGCCGGGGCTTCATTGCTTGCCAATCTTGACGCTAATTGGGAATGAGTGCCGTTCTCACTGGCTTTGGGTCACGACCCCTGTTAGTCCCCCAACACCTCGCGCAGCACAGGAACGAGAGCTTCGAAGGCGATCGCGCGGTGGCTGACCTGATTTTTAATGTGTGCTGAGAGCTCGGCCGCCGAGATCGCGTAGCCCTCGGGAAGAAAGATCGGATCGTAGCCAAAGCCATTCTCGCCGGCCGGTTCAGACAGGAGCTGCCCCGGCCAGATCCCGGTCACGGCTCTCTCCGTGCCATCGGGCAGAGCGAGAGCTGCGACACAGGTGAACTGGGCGTCGCGGTGCTCTTCGGCGACGTCACTCAACTGCCAGAGCAGCAGGCGCAGATTGTCGCCATCGTCTCTGGACGGCCCCGACCAGCGAGCAGAGAAGATGCCGGGCGCGCCGCCGAGAATATCAACGCAAATCCCCGAGTCGTCGGCGATCGACGGTAGTCCGGTGTGGGCCGCTGCCGTGCGGGCCTTGATCAGCGCGTTCTCTCTAAAGCTGACGCCGTCTTCGACCGGTTCGGGTCCGTCGTAGGCGAGCACCTCAATTTCAGGAAGTTGGGTGGCCAAAATGCGTCGTAGTTCTTCGACCTTGTGGGCGTTGTGGGTGGCCAGAACGATCTGCACTCCTCAGCGCTCCAGCGCGCTGGTTTGAAACTCGGTCAAGGTGACAGCGCCCTTCAGCGCAAGGTCGAGTAGCGTGTCCAGCTCACTTCGGTCGAACGGTGCGGCTTCCGCGGTGCCCTGCACTTCAATGAATTTGCCGCGACCGGTGACGACGACGTTCATGTCGGTGTCGGCGCGCACGTCTTCGGTGTAGGCCAGATCTAGCATGGGAACCCCGCCGATGATGCCCACCGATACTGCAGAAACGCTGTCGGTGAGTGGCTGCGCTTTTTGCGAGATGAACTTCTTTGTTCGGCCCCACTCCAGAGCGTCGGCGAGAGCAACATAGGCTCCGGTGATGGCGGCCGTGCGGGTTCCGCCATCGGCCTGCAACACGTCGCAGTCGAGCACGAGGGTGTTCTCGCCAAGCGCCTTCATATCAACAACTGCGCGCAGGCTGCGACCGATCAGGCGGCTGATTTCGTGGGTGCGGCCCCCTATCTTGCCTTTGACCGATTCGCGGTCCATTCGGCTATTGGTCGAACGCGGCAGCATCGAATATTCGGCTGTGACCCAGCCCTTACCCTTACCGCTCATCCAGCGCGGAACGCCATTGGTGAATGACGCCGTACAGAGCACTTTGGTGCGGCCGTATGAGATGAGCGCCGAACCTTCCGCTTGGTCACTCCAGCCACGCTCAATCGAAATGGTGCGCAGTTCGTCATTTGTGCGCCCGTCGGCGCGCAGGGTCTCGGTCACGGTGTACTCCAGGGGGTTCGGGTGTGGGGCGATAAGGGAGGCTGTGCCAGCGCACTCAGGTTGAGCGTGCCGGTTTCGATCAGGTCGACGCTGGCAACCTCTGTTCCGATCAGGCGATGGGCAAGGGCCAAGAAATCTTCGGCGCTGTCGCCGGTGGCTTCGTAACGGTAGCTCGGAGGACTCGTGCGGGAGCGTTCCAACCCTTGACTCACCAGCACCCGGTAGACATCGTTGGCCGTTTCGGTGTCACTGGAAACGAGGGTGACGCCCTCGCCCATCACGTAGGAGATGGCGCCCCGGAGAAAGGGATAGTGCGTGCAACCGAGTACGAGCGTGTCGATCTTGGCATCTCGTAGTGGCGCGAGGTACTGTTCGGCGATGGACAGCACCTCGTCCCCCGTGGTTACTCCCGCCTCAACGAACTCAACGAAACGGGGGCAGGCCGCACTGAACAATGAGATGTGCGGTGCTGCGGCAAAGGCATCGTTGTAGGCGCGCGAGTTAACCGTGCCCACAGTGCCAATAACTCCCACCCTATGGTTGCGAGTCGTTGACACGGCCCGACGCACTGCCGGCTGGATCACCTCGATCACGGGCACGCTATAACGTTCGCGGGCATCCCGAAGCATCGCCGCCGAAGCCGTATTACAAGCGATCACGATCATCTTCACATCTTGGGCCACGAGGTCGTCAAGAACGTCGAGGGCGAAACCACGCACGTCGGCAATTTTCTTGGGACCGTAGGGTGAGTGCGCCGTATCACCGATATAAAGGACAGATTCGTTGGGCAATTGGTCCCTGATAGCCCGGGCGACGGTCAGACCGCCCACGCCAGAATCGAAAATACCAATCGGTGCATCTGTCACGAAAACAAGCCTAGCCCGGTGAACGGATAAGCTGTGCCGGGTGACCCCGTCCCCCGTTATCCCCCCACTCGCGCGCACCCCCTCCCTACGCACCGACCGTTACGAACTGACCATGGTCGACGCGGCCATTCAGAGCGGCACCGCTGAACGCGAGTGCATGTTTGAGGCCTTTGCACGGCGACTGCCCGCTGGTCGACGCTACGGTATCGTCGCTGGCACGGGCCGTCTTCTTGAGCTTATTCGTCAATTTCGTTTCACGGACGAAGAGTTATCCTGGCTCGCTGAGAACGCCATCGTGCGCGCGCCAACCTTGAATTTTCTGGCGGACTATGCCTTCAGCGGCAATATTTGGGGCTATCAAGAGGGCGAAGCGTATTTTCCGGGTTCTCCCCTGCTCCTGGTGGAGAGCACCTTTGCCGAGGGCGTCATTTTAGAGACCCTGATTCTAAGCGTTCTCAACTACGACATCGCAGTGGCCAGCGCCGCCGCTCGCATGGTCTCGGTGAGCCTAGGTCGCCCCATCGCAGAGATGGGGTCGCGTCGCACCAATGAGCATTCCGCTGTAGCGGCCGCTCGAGCAGCGTTCATTGCCGGTTTTGCGTCGACGAGCAATTTGGAGGCCGGGCGCCAGTGGGGCGTGCCCACCATGGGCACGGCCGCTCACTCGTTCATCCTGCTGCATGACAGCGAAGAAGAAGCATTCCAAGCGCAGGTGGACACCTTTGGCGCCGCGACGACGTTACTCGTAGACACCTACAACGTTCCGGCGGGTATTGATCTGGCAGTGAAGGTGGCGGGGCCCAAACTTGGTTCAATCCGCATCGACTCTGGGGATCTGCCCACGGTAGTTGCCGAAGCACGGACCCAGCTCGATGCGCTGGGAGCCGTCAACACTAAAATTACTGTTACGAGCGATCTCGACGAGTTCTCGATCGCCGCGTTATCAGCCAGTCCGGTGGATGCCTTCGGTGTAGGTACCTCTGTAGTGACTGGGTCGGGCGAGCCCGCCGCTGGCCTGGTCTATAAATTGGTCGCCCATAAGGGCAACGGCACCGACTGGATCTCAGTCGCAAAGACATCGACGGCCAAACTCTCGATTGGTGGCCGCAAAAACGCCGTGCGCAAAGTTGATGCCATGGGAACCGCCCGGGAAGAAGTCGTGCTTCTAGGCCAGCGCCCCGGCACAAGCACCGGCCCCCCGAACGATCACGGTGCCCCGGAACGGTCGCTTCTGGTCTCATTAATCGTTGCCGGCAATGTTGAGGAGCGCTACCTGGGATCAGCGGGAACGATACTTGCACGAGAGCACAATGCTGCCGTCATGCAGGAAATGCCGATCGAGGCGTTTCGCTTGGGGCGCGGTGAGGCCGTAATTCCGACCGTATATCGTTAGCGAACGCTACTTGTTCTTCATCTTCTCGTAGATGGCTTTGCAGGTGGGGCACACCGGAAACTTTTCGGGATCGCGACCTGGCAGCCACTTCTTACCGCATAGAGCTTTCACCGGCTTACCCGAAATTGCAGATTCCATAATTTTATCTTTGGGCACGTAGTGCGAAAAGCGTTCGTGGTCGCCGGGTTCGATCTGCTCCTGGTTGAGCAGTTCCTCGAGCTCCCGGTCAAGCGTGGAGGTTCCGCCGCCGGGCTGGCCAGGTTCTGCAATGCTCGCACGAATGATTTCAGTCATGCAGCCAGTCTAAGCATCACACTAAGCCCGCTGAGCAGAAGCGAGCATTTCGGGTCCGCGCCGGTCGAATATGCGCGACCCAGCCCACACCCCGAGAACCACGGCAATTAGGCCGATTCCAAGGCCCACACCCAGCGCACGCATATGCCAGATTGGATCCAGAGCAACTCCAAGATAGGCCAAATAAAGCGCTGGCGAGGCCAAGAGGATCGATCCCGCAAAAGTGAGGGACTGTACGAGGGCCGCCGCGGTGTCGGAGGCCTGCGGCTGAGCAAACGGACTGTCACCGGGTTTAGTTACGGGGTAGGGAAATCGAGCGGAGGTGAAGCTCGAAAACCCCAAGCCCGCTAGCAGGATGCAGGTGCTCACGCCCAGCATGGCGGGCATTACCGCCCAATCCCCGTACCAAAATATGCTGATCGTGGAACCAATGCCGATGAGCGGAATCGCCACGACGAGTACGGGGAGAATCCGGCCAATGCGGTCAGCCATCCCGCGAGTTCCCGACACCACATGCAACCAGATGGCGGTGCTGTCGTAGGCAACGTCGTTGTGCATGGACCACCCGAGAAAAATACACATCAGTGGCACCGGTATGAGCGCCAGGAAGTGCAGCGGCACGCCGGCGATACTCAGCGGGAGAATGGCAATAATGGGCACAATTGGGATCATGATCAACGACACCCAGTAGCGTGAGTCCCTCGCCCAGTAGGTGAAGGTGCGGGCGGCGATTGCGCCAACAGAGCTGTGTGGCAACCGGTCGAACCATCCCAAACCGGAGTATTGCTTCGCTACGGCTTCACGACCAGGCGATACGAGCATCCGTGCGACGACGATTTGCCACAGCAGCCAAAGCGCATAGGCGAATGTCGCGGCGATAAGCAGTTTGAGGATTGCTCCGCCCCAGTCCCCCGTAGAGGCGTCTCCGGGGGCGGCCCACGCTGCACCGAACGGCGTCCAGCTCAACGTTTTAGCAATCATTTCAAAGCGGGCTTGACCCTGCCGGGCCCAGTCCGTGCTCAAGAAAACGACAATGAGGGGGGAGATCATCACGACAAGGATGACCACAAGCAGCCCGGTGAACTCGCGCGCGCGCCTGGAGGACAAGACGAAGGCGGCGAAGGACGCGCTCACTCGCGACAGCAAAATGCACGTGATCAGTATGAGCACTGCCGAAGCCAGAGCCAGGAGGGTCTGGCCGACGCCGCGCGACCAAGTGAAGATCGTGCCAAATAGAACTATTGACAGCGCCACAGCCGGAATGCTAACCAGAGCAGAACCGGCCAATCCGAGCGCCAGCGACCGGTTGGGAATGCCGAGCAACGCAAACTTTCGCGGGTCCATGGCGTCGTCACGCCCGATTACGATGGGAATGATCAGAAAGCCACAGATCACCACTGACCCGGCGACTGTGAGCAGGTCGCCGGTAAACACCGGATCACCTCCGAAACGCAGGCTGATCAGGGCGACGAGGAGTGCCAAAGAAACACCCACACCGTAAAGCAATCCGATGAGCACACCAAAAATCTGCCAGGGACTGCGGCGAAACAGGTTGGCAAGCAGTCGGAGTTTCAGTCCGAAAAATTGTGTAACCACTCCATGCCCTCCGCCACCTTGTGCCCGCCAGCAAGATCCACGAACCGATCCTCCAACGACTGTCGGCCGCGCACCTCCGCTATGGTGCCAGCAGCCAGCACCCGGCCCTGCACAATAATGGCGACGTGATCGCAGATACGTTGGATGAGGTCCATTCCGTGACTGGAGAGCACCACGGTTCCTCCGGCAGCAACGTAGGTCTGCAAAATTTCTGTGACGTTGGCCGCTGATACCGGGTCAACGGACTCGAACGGTTCGTCGAGCACGAGTACGCGCGGCGAATGAATCATGGCAGACGCCAGAGCAATTTTTTTGGTCATACCGGCTGAGTAGTCCGAGACGAGGCGGTTCAGGGCATCCTCAAGACCGAAGGCTGCGGCTAAATCGGCCGAGCGGCTGCGCACAGCGTCGTTATCGAGTCCACGTAGGGTGCCCGAATAATAGAGGAGCTGAGCTCCGGTCAAACGATCGAACAAACGAAGCCGGTCGGGCAGAACGCCCATTACGCGTTTGGCCTCATTGGGGCGGGCCCAGATATCAATGCCATGTACCGCTATGGTTCCGGCCGTGGGGCGCAGCAGGCCGGTGATCATTGACAGGGTCGTGGTCTTTCCCGCCCCATTCGGACCGACGATCCCGTAGAAGGACCCGGCTCGAACGGTTAGGTGGAGATCGGAGACAGCGATGGTTTGCCCGAATCGTTTCACCAAACCCTTGGCCTCGATCACAACAGGCTTAAGCGCGATCGTCGGTGGAGGGGTGACTCGCGTTGCGGCAGCAGAAGTTGCCGGTTTTGATTTGGGTTTCGTGGCAGTTTTGGGACGCGGCTTTGCGGCTGTCTTTGGTGCAACCGTCTTGGGTTTAACCGACTTGGGCGCAACGGCGTTCGGTTTTACCGTTTTGGGCGCAACCGCGTTCGGTGTAACTGCCTCCGGTGTAATTGTGTTCGGTGCTGCCACGTTCGACGCGGCATCGTTCCGTGCGGCCCCGTTCGATGCGGCTGCCCTCGATGCCGCTGCCTTCGATGTCGCTGCCTTCGATGTCGCTCCGTCTGTTTGTGGTGCTGCTGTCGTTCCGGCCGCGCTTTTGCCAGCGGCAGCCCCGCTCGCTACTGGTTTACGGACGGCGGGCTTACGAACAGCGGGTTTGCGAACAGCTGGCTTGCGCGCTGCCGATGTGGGGCCTGTCGACTTGGAGGCGGCCGGGATCGACACTTTTGATTTGTCACCAGTACTTTCGTCGGTTTCGTTGCCGGTCTCTACGTCAGAACTGGGGACGGTTTTTGCTGCAGACTTGTCGTCTACTTCCGAGTGGGGCGGCACAAAAGTCACCTCGTTAACCTATCAAGGACCGCCTGCCCCTGGAGCAGGTCGAGCCCTGCGAGACCCGGATCAACCTGTGAGTACGCTCCATTGCGAGTCACGAATTGGAAACGTGCGACGAAATTCCTACCCTTAGCCCCAACCCACAGGTTATGGTGAGAATGACATAACGGTGTGTCTTTACGTGAACATGTGGGTGAATCCTAAGCAAACTCTTCAAAATGATCGAGTTTTCAGGCCAAGCCCCGAACACTCTTGAGGAGAATATCGTGACGACGCAAGTAGTCATTCTGGCCGCTGGTATGGGCAGCCGTCTCGGACGCTCCCTGCCGAAGCCGCTCACCGAGCTGAGCGACGGCCGCACGATCATGCAGCAGCAATTCGAGAATATCGATCATGCCTTTGGCAAAGCCGCCAAGGTTACGATCGTCGTGGGCTACAAGCTGGAGCACATCATTGAAGCGTTCCCGCAGGCATCCTTCGTGTACAACGAAGAATACGACCAGACCAACACCTCCAAGAGCCTGTTGCGCGCTCTGCAGGCCTCGAAGCCTGGTGGCGTGCTGTGGATGAACGGAGACGTGGTCTTCGATCCGGCCATTCTCGACCGAGCCGCCGCCATGATGGCGCGCGATCAGTCTTTTGTGACAGTCAATACGGACAAGGTTTCTGAGGAAGAAGTGAAGTACACCACGAGCGCCGAGGGCTACATCAAGGAGCTGTCCAAGACTGTCAAAAATGGTCTAGGCGAAGCTGTTGGAATCAACTATGTCTCGAGCAGCGACAAGGCAACCCTTATCCGCCAGCTCAGCCGCGTGGGCGATCAAGATTACTTCGAGCGTGGGATCGAGCTGGCCATTGAGTCGAACCGCATGCTGGTGGAGCCGGTAAACATTTCCGACTTCTATGCGGTCGAGGTGGACTTCGCCGAAGATCTTGAGCGCGCCAATCTGTTCGTCTAAACCACGACCCGTCACCACCCGAAACCCCCACGTTCCCCGTGGGGGTTTTGTCGTCGCCGACTCTGTTACCGGCGAACTGGCGCGGATGACTCCCCCGGCTCCCATACGATAGGTCGCGTGAGTAGTAATACGCAGGTGCGCCCCGAGCAGCGCACGCCCATCGCCCGTTATGGGCATTCCCTGTGGCTGCTGACGCAACGCGATCTCCGGGTGCGCTACTCCACCTCTGCGCTGGGTTATTTCTGGTCCATCCTCGACCCTCTTGTCATGGCAGGAATTTACTGGTTTGTCTTCACCCAAGTCTTTGAACGCACGGTGGGCGATAAGCCGTATATTGTTTTTTTGCTGGCCGCCCTGCTGCCGTGGATGTGGTTCAACGGTGCGGTCTCGGACTGCACCCGGGCGTTTCTACGTGAGTCAAAACTTATTCGCTCTACTCGTATTCCGCGCACGATCTGGGTGAATCGTTTGGTGCTCTCCAAGGGCATCGAGTTTCTCGCGTCTCTTCCCGTGCTGGTTCTCTTCGCGGTTCTGTTCGGCGCGCCTCTAGACGTCAACGCTCTGTTGTTTCCCCTCGCCATCGTAATTCAGGGCATCCTCACCGTTGGCGTCGGACTGCTCGTGGCCCCGCTTGTGGTGTTCTTTCGTGACCTGGAGCGTGCCGTCAAGCTCATTCTACGGTTTCTGTTCTACGCTTCCCCGGTCATCTACAGCACCACCGACCTGCCGCCCGAGTTGCATTTTTGGGCTGCGTTCAATCCCCTAACCGGAATTTTCAGCCTGTACCGGGCAGCATTTTTCCCCGAGCAATTGGACTGGTATCTCATCACGATCAGTGCGGTCATGTCCCTGTCATTGCTCGCACTCGGCATGCTGGTCTTTCGCCGCACCGAGCGCGCCGTGCTGAAAGAGATCTAGTGGCAAACCTGATGGCAGCCGATGCGCCAGCGCCTGTAATTTCACTCACGGATGTCGGCATTCGGTTTCGCCGAAACCGTCGTGGGCGACGCAATTTCAAAGATCTGTTCGGTGCGCGAAAACGTCGCAGCCGACCCGGGGAATTTTGGGCGCTCCAGCACGTGAACTTCACCGTGCAGCCGGGTGAAGCCATCGGTGTTGTCGGGCGTAATGGGCAAGGTAAGTCCACGCTGCTCAAGCTGGTCACCGGGGTCGTATTGCCCGACGAGGGCGTGGTGCGCGTCACTGAAGGGGTGGCACCGCTTATTGAGATCACCGGCGGGTTCGTCGACGACCTCAGTGTGCGTGACAACGTATATCTGACGGCCGGCCTGCACGGTATGACGCGCAAGCAGATCACCGCCCGCTTCGATGAGATCATCGAATTTGCGGAGATCGCTGATTTCATTGACACTCCGTACAAGCATCTGTCCAGCGGCATGAAGGTACGAATAGCCTTCGCGGTGATCTCTAGACTCGAAGAACCGATCCTGCTCGTTGACGAAGTGCTGGCCGTGGGCGATAAGGCATTTCGGGAGAAATGCTATCGCCGAATTGAAGAACTCCTCGCGGGGGGCCGTACGCTCTTCATCGTTTCTCACAATGAGCGCGATCTCCGACGCTTTTGCACTCGCGGTTTATACCTCGATAAGGGCGACCTCGTTCTTGATGGCTCGATCGCTGCAGTGCTGGAACGCTATAACCAAGACTATGGAATAAAACCTGCAGCCTGACCCTGCTGGAAGTGGCGATTTACCCGTTCGTCTGAAGTGCGATGAAAATCGATGGCGATATAGGGATCACGGACGGGTGGCAGTTGCTCCACGGAAAGCCCGGTCACGAGCTCGCTCAGCTGTAATTGCAGCACGGCAGCTAGTCGAATAAGGGTGTACATGGTTGGATTGCCATGCCCCCGGTCGATGCGAGCATAATTAGATACGTTGAGCCCGGCGAGCAGCGCAACGGACTCCTGATTCAAGCCCAGGGTCAGGCGACGCTCACGAAGTCGTAGGCCCAGCAGTCGGGACGCTTCTGATTTTGGCTCAAGCATGCTTTATATGTAGCAGCACGCGGCGGTCCTGGCTAGCGGGTGGACATTTAGAAAAATGTGGAGTGGAGTTTCCACTTTGACCGTTACTTTCACCCGGCGCTCCACAGCACACCGTACACTCGACCACACCGGTAGTTGGAAGGCGAAATATGGCAAGGAAGAGCACACCGATGCTGTCGTCAACCGGTGGCACCCCGCGGGGCGGGGCACTGCCCTCGGGATTCGTTAGGGGTATTGATCGGGTGCTCGCCATTCACCGGCCGGCCGTACTCGCGCATATCCGCAGTATTCGACGCCGCAACCCCCATGCCTCTCCCGAACAAATCGTACGCATTCTCGAGTTGCGCTATCTCGCTATGGTCACCACCGGCGGCGCCGCAGTGGGCGCCACCGCTGTGATTCCCGGTGTGGGCACCGGCATTACCCTCGCCCTGTCGGGTGTAGAAACCGCTGGATTTCTTGAAGCTACAGCTTTGTTCACCCAGTCAGTAAGCGAGGTGCACGGGATCGCCGTGGAAGACCCTGACCGCGCTCGCGCCCTCGTCATGACAATGATGCTGGGACGAGAGGGCAGCGACCTGGTACGACAGCTCGCGGGTCAGGTGGCCGGCTCCGGAACCGCACGCACGACGTATTGGGGTGAACTCGTCACCAATAGTTTGCCGCGAGCGGTTCTCGGCCCCCTCACCACACGCCTGAAAAGTGCTTTTCTGCGTCAATTCGCCACTCGCGGTAGCGCTAGCCTGATCGGCAAGGCCCTGCCATTTGGTATCGGTGCCGTAATCGGCGGGGCCGGTAACCGCATTCTGGGCAATAAAATTGTGCACACCTCACGGCACGCTTTCGGTCCGGCACCGTCTGGTTTTCAACCTGAGATGGAACCAAAGATGCGCGCGATAACCGTGCCAGAGAAGCCTGCACGCGACAAGCGCCTAAGCTCAAAGCCGCCGCGACGCGAAGCGCTCTGACCGAGCGCAACTGAGTGGGGGTTAGGGCGTTGGCGGTAGGGCCGGTTCTGCGTCATGGATCGCCGCAAATCTCTCCCACTCGTTCATTAGGTGCTGCACAGCTTCATGCAGCCTTTGAGTCGCGACTCCGGGGGAAGTGTCGCCGAAGTAACGGTGCACCCACTCCTGCAGACGTTCAACCGCCGCGTCATCGTGTGTGAGGGTGTCCAGGACGGTAATAATATCGCCCGCCTCGTTGGCGAGCAACCATTCGCAGTCCGCAAGATAGCCGCCTGAATCGATCACAGCTGCCGGTTGCACTGGACGGGTGATGATAAGCGGTTTACCCGTGGCGAGGCGGTCATAGACCATGGCGGAAATGTCAACAATGGCGACATCGGCGATGGCCAATTGCCACCCCAAATCGGGGCCGCGGTCGTAGATGTGTTGCGCCTGGGGATCACGGGCGTTAGCGGCGGCGATGGCTGCGATTATGGTCTTGTTGGCGGCGCCGTAGGCCTTATCACCCACTCCGCTGCGGGGGTGCGGCCGGTAGATCACCCGGTGGGTGCCGGAAGCCAAAAGCGCAGTAATGAGGCCAACGCCGTGGGTAATAACGGACCCGTAGGCAGCGGCGGCGCGATCTCCCTCCCAGGTGGGAGCGTAGAGCACAACCTGGCGATCATCTGGCGCGTAGGGCAGGTCACCCTGAAAGTAATCCGCTTGAGGGCGACCAATCTTAAGGGCACGCTTGTCGAAGTCGTAGTCCCAGAGCACGCGATTCAACCGAGCCAGTGCGGCATCACCCGCCACGAACGAATAATCGTAGGCTTTGAACTGATTGGTGATCATGTACATTTTGTCGCTTTCACCGTGGTTGATGAAAACGTGCCAGCAGCGTCCGTAGCGCATCATCTGAAAGTTACGCGGGTTCTGATTTACGTAGAACACGATGCGAATGTCTTGCTCAGCCACGATCTGCTCCAGCTGTGGCACCGTGCGCGCGTACGCCACCGGAACGGGCGACTCATCCAGCAGTTTGAGGGTGCCTCCCCCCGTTCGGCTCAGTACGAGAACCGGCCAGGTCTTGGCAAGAGTGGCCAAGGGCTGGTACCACTGCCGCATCTGATACAGATTTACCGGGCCGTCCGCAAAATAAACGGCGATCCTAAAATGATTGTCTATGCGCAGCTCACGTGTTTTTAACGGGCCGCGAAGGCGGTGCTGAGTCTTGCGAGAAGCCACCACATCTTTGATCAGTTTGACGGCGCGACTGATGTCTTTTCGAATTGCCACCGGTTGAGTCTACCCATGATCAGATGATGGGCGGGCGCCCAGCCACGGTCATGCGCCACACCGTGCGTGCACTAAGCGGACGCCGCGGGCCGGGGTCGCTCTGCCACCCCTCACGCCAACCGTCGAACCAGGCGCGCAGGGCTTGGCGGTTGCGGGGTGCCCAGCGGATCAACTGGACCAAGGTCCAGGAACCCACATACAACGGTACAAACACCGAGGGCAGGTTGCGACGGGCCAACCACACTCGGTTGCGCGCGTTCAGGCGATAGTAGTCTGCGTGCCGGGTGGGTAAAATCACCGGGTGGTGGGCTACAAGGCCACCGGCGTACCAGGCGATGAGGCCCTGGTCCCAGACCCGCCAGGCCAGTTCAATACCTTCATGAGCATAAAAAAACGGCTCAGCCCATCCCCCAGTCGTGTCAAACACGATACGTGGAAGCAGCACAGCGCCCTCCCAGACCGAAAAGACCGGTCCAGGGGTGGTGGCTTCACCCTTGCGAATACGCGGTATCCAGCGCGTCGGCGACGCCACCCCGGTCGGGTCTTCAACGCGCGGCTGAAGCAAGCCAATGAGGGGATTGGCGCGCATCAATGAGACCGCGTCTCGCAAAAAGTGTGGGTCGGGAATGCTCGCATCGTCGTCGAGAAAGAAAAGGTAATCACCGGTAACGAGTGGCACACCGCGGTTGCGACCCGCTGGAATGCCCAGATTGGTTGGCAGGCTAAGCGAGCGCACACCGGGGGGCAAAGCGGTAGGCTCCCAGCCATTACCCACACAGACCACGTCGAGATGCACCCCCTGCTGGGCCAACACAGAGCGAATACCGCGTTCGAGATCGTCCGGGCGGGTGCCCTGGGTGAGCAAGACGACACCCACGGTGGGAGTGTCCGCTCCGGTTTTAGGAACGGACACGCTTGGATGCCATAATGGCCACAAAATGCCCGATGAGCGACAGGAAAGCCAGCGGCACCAGAGCGATGAGTACGATCCGGTCAACGACCGGTTGCCCAACGAAAAGTCCGACAACGGCCGCGGCAAAGATAACCATGGTGAGTTCGACCGAGTGGTAGATGCGGTGAAACGGTACGAACCGCGCGAGGCGACGCACCCGCGCGATCAGGCTTGAGGTCGGTGTTTTTTCCCCGTGGGTATCGGCGAGGCGGGTTAGACCGGCGTTCGCCCTGGCCACGTGAACCATGTCGTTGAGCGCTTTATTCAGCACAATGATGAGGGCGAGCAGCAGGGCAAGGCTGGTCCAGAAAAAGTCTTCCTCCGACTCAAACGGATAAGCTGCGGCTCGGATGCCCAATGCGATGGGAATGAGCGACTCGGTGGAATAGTGTCCCACTTTGTCTAGAAAAACGCCGGCCGGCGACGACGTACCCCGCCAGCGCGCTACTTCGCCGTCGCAGCAGTCAATGAGCATCTGCACCTGGCTGAGCGCCAGGGCTAGTACTGCGCCCCAGATGCCGGGAATGAGCAGGGCCGCGGCGGTCGACCAACCCGCCAGAATCATGAGCGCGGTCACGCCGTTGGCAGAAATGCGGGTCTTTAGCAGCACCCAAGTGACATACGGCGAGAGGTCGCGCAGGTACAGGCTTGCCGTCCAGTGCTCGGCGTTGGCCCGCAGGCGCACTTCGGCCGGCTGGGCTACCGCGCGCAACTGAGCGATCGAGCGCGGTCGACTGGGACGCTGATGGGAGGTGTTGGGCGAATTACTGGGCATCTGCTCACCTTCCCGTGTGTGCCGTGATGTTACTGGTGAGTTTCAGATAACCGAGCACAAACCCGACCCCCCAGCAGAAGTGAATGCAGGGCAAGACTACGAGAAAATTGAGGCTGGCGCGAAATCCATCTGGCCGAGCTACCGCGATGGTGGCGGCCGCCACGATGAACAGATATCCGACGGGAACGATGAGTCCGAGGAGCAGAAAGGGAATCGCACCCATCGCCAACTGTACGAGGCCGCCAATGCCCAAAATCACACCCGCGGTCACCCCGAGAACCATAACCGGCGGCACGAAATAGCGGATGCCATTGGCGGCTGGATATCGCCGCGCCAGCTCTCCCCGCCACAACCCGGTCGATAGCATTTGCCGAGCCAACTGGGCCAGGGTGGCGCGTGGCCGATAGAGTACGCGCAGTCTCGGGGTGAACCACACGACTCCCCCACCTTCGCGGAGGCGCCGGTTGAGGTCCCAGTCCTGGCCGCGTTTGACTCCCTCGTCAAACAGTCCAACGTTGAGGATGCTCTCTGTGCGAAAGCAGCCAAGGTACACGGTCTCTGCCGCGCCTTCGACGCCGCCAACGTGGTGCGGCGTACCGCCCAGGCCGATCCGGGTGCCGTAAGCGCGAGCTACCGCCGTTTCGAACCCGCTGACCCCGTGCGCATCCATAATCCCGCCAACGTTGGCAGCGCCGGTGCGTTCCAGCGTTTCTACTGCAATCCGGGCATACTCGGGTGGCAGCACCGAGTGAGCGTCTACTCGGATTACCACGTCGTAATGCGATGCGCGAATGGCGATATTGAGTCCCGCCGGAGTTGACCCGGCGTCATTGGCCACAACTCGAATGCGCGCGTCAACGGCGGCCATTTCTTCGACCAGCTCTGTGGTGCCGTCGATACTGGGTCCAAGCGCTAACGTGACCTCAAATGGTCCCTGATAGTCCTGGGCCAGCAGGCTCTCGACCGCTGCACGCACATGCGTCACTTCGTTGAGTACGGGCATCACATAGGACACCCCCGCAAGAAATTTGTCACCAGGTTGGTGCACCTTGGCTGCCCAGCTTTCCGATTATTGGGTAGGACGACCGAGCCTACCAGTCTGGGAATTGGCGAGGGGTTCAGCGCCAGACGCACAATCGCGCCGCCGGAAAACCGGCGGCGCGATTGTGAGGAAGGAGCGCTCGGTCAGCTGGCGAGCTCACCAACTGTGACGGTAATGGAGATGGATTTGTCGTTTCGAACATAGCTGAGGTCTGCACTTTGTCCGGCGGCAAGCGCACGGACTTGGGCGGTCAAATCAATGGCATCCGTGATCGGAACGCCGTTGAAGTTGGTAATGACGTCACCCGTTTTCAACCCGGCATTCGCTGCCGCGCCGCCCGGCGAGACATCGCTAATGAGAGCGCCGACGGTGCTGCTGTTGGAACTGGAAGCATCTTTCACGCTTGCACCCAGCAGGCCGTGGGTGGCCTTACCGTTGGCAATAATCTCGTCAGAGATTCGCTTGGCAAAGTTTGACGGGATGGAGAAACCTACCCCGATGCTTCCGGCGGCCGACGATGACGTGCTGTTTCCGGCGCTGGCAATTGCAACGTTGATGCCGATGAGCTCACCGCTACCGTTGAGCAGGGCGCCACCAGAGTTGCCGGGGTTGATAGCAGCGTCCGTTTGGATTACGGGGAGGGCGATGCTGGCGGTAGCTTTTTGCGAACCCTGCGACGGTGTGCCGTCCTGGTTGGGAAAATCAAAGAAGAACGGGTTTTTACTGTTGCCTTGGTCGGGCGTCGTGGCATCGGGAGAACTCGGCGCCGCAGAACTGGCGACGGTGATGCTGCGGTTGAGAGCGCTGACGATTCCGTCGGTGACGGTGCCAGAGAGCCCGAGTGGGGCACCAATGGCAATTGCGCTGTCACCAACGTTGAGTGCGGAGGAATCGCCCCACACTACAGGGGTAAGACCACTCGCGTCGTTGAGCTTGATGACGGCGAGGTCAGAAATGGGGTCTGTGCCCACGAGAGTGGCGGTGTAGAGCTTGCCGTCGTTACTCTTGACCTCGATTTTCACATCGGATGCGGCGCCATCGAGTGTGACGACATGGGTGTTAGTGAGCACGTAACCGTCGTCGCTCAGGATAACCCCCGAGCCCGTGCCTCCAGCGGACTTGCTGGAGACATCAATGGTTACGACGCTCGGCGAAGCTTTTGCCGCAACGGCCGTGATCTGGTTGACGCTTTTGGTGTTGTTGACGACAACGTTGCTTGGGCCGGATGCCTGGCTCACGACAACGCCGTTATTTTGGCCGTTCATCATCAGGGCCGTGATGCCGGCACCGGACGATCCACCCACGAGGGCGCCAATGGCGAGCGCGGCAATCAGGGCAACGCTACCTTTGCGCCGACCCTGCTCTTTGGCTTTGTCGCTCGTGAAGGCCGGACCGGCAGTCAGCGGCTGTCCGGGGTAGTTGCCAGCGGTGGCGTAGCCGGGAGTAGAAGTGTCTGTGTTAAAGGCACCAGCGTTAGGAGAACCTTGGGCAAAAGCATTGCGCTCCTCGGCGCTGCGGGCGTCTCTGGAAGTCGGGGCGCCAGTCGTCTCGACCACTTGGCCGAAGGCATCCGTGGGGTACGCCTCGGTCTGTGCCTCGCCCGGCTGCACCGGTACCGGCTGTGCGTCGCCGGGCTGCACCTGTTCTGGCTGCGCTGAATCTTGAGCGGATGATGCCGGTGCTGTGGGAACGTCCGATTCTGGAATTGTGGGTTCGCCGGGTTCGCCGGGCGTGGTACCGGAATCTGGGTTGTTGTTTGTCATGGGGTGCTCCTTCCAAGCATTGTCAGCTTTACGCCCAAACCTGAACGTTCGATATGTACACCCTGAGAGCATTCAATGATCGAGCCGAGACGTTGCCGATGTCGTAGTTTGGGACTCATGCATATTCTTCACCGCGGGAGCCCCCAATGACTATTTCAGGAGCGTGGCAGCGCGCCGCTCGCGGGGCGGGGCTGCTGGACGAAGATGGCAGCGTCGCCTCGAGCATCTTTGCCGAAATGAGCGCCCTCGCCGCTCGCACCGGAGCGATTAACCTCGGTCAGGGTTTTCCCGATGAAGATGGGCCGAGCGAACTGCTCGAGGCCGCACGCCAGGCCATCACGGACGGCGTCAACCAGTACCCGCCCGGCCGTGGCCAACCGGTGTTGCTGGCGGCAATAGCGCGTCATCAGCACCGCTTCTATGGCCTGAACCTCAACCCAGAAAGTGAAATTTTAGTTACTGCCGGGGCAACGGAGGCACTGGCAGCAACTATCTTGGCATTGATCGAGCCGGGTGATGAGGTGGTTACCTTTGAACCGTTCTACGATGCGTACGGCGGCCTGATCAGCTTGGGCGGAGGCATCCATCGCACCGTTTTGCTGCGCGACCCCGATTTTCAGCCCGACCCGGACGACCTCAGAGCCGCGATCTCCGATCGCACCCGGCTTATTCTCGTAAACGATCCGCATAATCCCACCGGGACAGTCTTCGCACGCGACACTCTCGAGCTCATCGTGGAGCTGGCGCACCAGCACAACGCCATCATCGTGACCGATGAGGTCTATGAGCACCTCACCTTCGGAGCATCGCACATTCCGATTGCGACGCTGCCGGGTGCGTTCGAACGCACGGTGAGCATCTCGTCGGCCGGTAAGACCTTTAGCCTGACCGGCTGGAAGGTGGGCTGGCTCAGCGCTCCGGCGCCGCTCGTTACGGCTATCTTGGCCGTCAAACAGTTTCTTACCTATGTCAATGCCGCGCCTTTTCAGCCGGCCATCGCGGTGGGCCTTGACCTGCCGGACTCGTACTTTGCCAGCGTTTCTTCGGTTTTGCTGCACAAGCGTGATCTGCTCGCGGCCGGCCTGCAGAGGGCCGGGTTCAGCGTCAGCATTCCGCAGGGTTCGTATTTTATTGTGGCAGATGCGTCGCCGCTCGGTTACGTCGATGGCGCCGCCTTGTGCCGACAATTACCTGCACTGGCCGGCGTGGTGGGAGTTCCCCTGAGCGCATTCTGTACTCCCTCACACCGCGCTGAGTACGCGCCGCTAGTGCGGTTTGCCTACTGCAAGAAAGTTGAACTGTTGCAGCAGGCATCGACGCAATTAGCGGCCTTATCGGCGCGGTGAGTGGGGTCAGCGTGAAGGGACCTGGGTGCCCGCGGTAACTCGAAGTTAGGACGCCAAAGCGGGATAGTCCGTGTAGCCCTCAGCGCCGTCACCGTAAAATGTACGGGGGTTGGGTTCGTTTATCGGCAAGTTTTCGCGCCAGCGACGGGCCAGGTCGGGGTTTGCGATAGCAGCCCGGCCCACCACGACGGCATCGGCCACATCGTCACTCACAATCGCAAGGGCTTCCTCCCTAGTGGTAACAACGCCGAAGCCACTGTTGACAAAGAAGACACCTCCGAAACGGGTGCGCAAGTTTTGCACAAACTCACCGCGAGGATCGGCGTGCAACACGCTCAAATAGGCCAGGCCGAGAGGGGCTAGGCCGTCAACGAGAGCGCCGTAGGTGGTGGCCAGGTCTTCAGCATCCGTTTCGAGGGCATCTTGAATATTGTGTTCCGGTGAAATCCGCAGGCCGACGCGCTTCGCCCCGATCGCCTCAGCAACAGCGGTCACCACGTCAATGACAAAGCGGGCACGCTTTGCGGGCGAACCGCCGAAGGCGTCTTCCCTCACATTGGCAGCGGGCGACAAAAATTCGTGCAGGAGGTAACCGTTGGCGCCGTGCACCTCAATTCCATCGAAGCCGGCAGCGATGGCGTTCTGCGCTCCCTGCACGAATTCAGCAATGACGGCCGAAAGCTCATCGATGGTCAGCGCGTGGGGTACCGGATAGTCTTTCTTGCCATCGTAGGTGCGGGTGGAGCCGTTGATGGCGATCGCACTCGGGCCAACGACCGGAAACCCACCATTGGTGGCTTCGTGTGTCACCCTCCCAGCGTGCATGACCTGGGCGATGATGCGCCCTCCGGCGGCGTGCACCGAGTCCGTGACGGCCTTCCAGCCGGCAATCTGCTCGGGCTCGACAAGACCGGGCTGGCCGGGAAATCCCTGGCCTGCGTGGCTTGGGTACGTTCCCTCACTGATGAGCAGGCCGAGAGAAGCGCGTTGGGTGTAATGCAGGGCAACAAGCTCACCGGGCACCCCGGAGGAACCGGAGCGAACGCGGGTGAGAGGTGCCATGACGAGCCGATTGGGCAGCTCGAAGCCACCAAGATTTAGGGGGGTAAAGAGTTGCACAAACACTTCTTTCTCACAGAGCAGCCGGTTTATGGCTGCTTGGGGTGGTTGTGGGCACCGAGGAAAGTTGATGCCCACGACTCGATAACGGTGTCGCTGCGTGTGATATTCCTCGCTGATAGTGTGCTGCACAGCACAAGGACTGCTCGTTTGCTGCATCTTGACTGCGTGCGCTGAAGGTTGTGCCGACCGTGAGGCGTGCAATCCGGAGAGCCTCCGGCACCGAACTACCAGCATGAGCATCTTGGTGGCCCGCACCGAAACAGACACCGTTCCCACCCGTTTTTCGGGTAAACGAGGCGCGCCAAAGCCCGGTCCCTTTCCTGCTCGGCCACAGCCTGCACCGCCAAAACCAGCGTCGGGGTATAGCCCGTTTGCTCTCGACGCCGAACCTCGCAATTTTGGCCTGACCACCAGTTCCATGCGCGTCAAGGGCGGATCGATGGTGGTGCGGCACGGCCGCCGTGGCGCGGGTGACACGGCCACTATTCTTCTGCACGGCGCCGCTGGCTCGTGGACTACCTGGACTCCCCTGCTGCAGGCTGCCGATGCGAGTCAGAGCCCGCTGACCGATCTCATCATTCCCGACCTACCCGGGTGGGGCGATTCGCCATTGCCACACGACCGCTCTTCGCTCAGCGTTGAATCGATGGCGGCCTTGGTGGCCGACACTGCGCGGGCCCTGGGTTACACCCGCTGGAATGTGATCGGCCATTCGATGGGCGGCTTTATAGCCCTTGAGCTAGCGGCGAGGGAAACGCAATCCACGGTATCCGTCGGTCTGGTATCAGCAACGTCGTATTCAATTCAAGCCAGCGCTCGGAATCCGATTCGAAATTTTGCGCTCCTACCCGCGTTCACTCTGTTGCTAGCGACCATGCGGCTCCTCCGACTCGCTGGGCCTGTAGGCCGCAGCCTGGTGCGGGCTGTTGCCCGCCGCGGCCTGCTAAGAACGCTGGTTTCTCCGCTATTCTCTGAGCCTCGAAATATCCACGCCACAGTCCTACGCGCTCTCAGCATCGAGGTGCGCCCGCACGGGTTCGTCTTGGCCGCCGAGCGCGCCGGTCTGTACGATTCGGTAGCGAACTGGACGCAGATTGGATGCCCCGTGCGCGCGGTACACGGCAACCACGACGTGTTCGTCACGCCCGCAGACGATGAACGCCTGCGCGCTGCCGTACCTCAGTGCGTTATTAGTACGATATCCGGGGCCGGGCACTTCGGTCAGGTCGAACGGCCTTTTGATGTGCTTCAGCGACTGGAACTGCCAAATTTTGCGTCGGGAGGTGTGGCGGCTGCGCCACATACTCTGACCGGTACGCCGCCGCACACTTTCTAAAATCCTTGTAATTGTCCCCCAAACAGAGGACAGTAGAAAGTACTACCCGGTTCTATACCAAAGTCCAGACCCCACTTTTTTCCGTTCCGGTCTCAAGAGTTTCTAACAGCGGTGTTTTAATCTGGGAGTGTCTTCACTCCTCAAAGTGCACTCCTTGCTGTTTCATACCGTGCAACCGAGAAATGGAAGTGGCTACCATGGGCTCTCTCACCTATGACCGAGTCGTTGTAGAATTCGAGGACCGCATGCTGGCACACCTTCAAATGGTGATCATTCAAAAGCTGCGCCGCGGTGAAAGCTTTCTCCTGTCATGGCGTGACGCCGCTGTCGTGGGCGACGGGCGTAGCTCCGCGTGGCTGCACCCAGCGATTCCGCTCTATTTCAAGTTCGCCGGCGGTCACGCGCCCTCCATCAATCCCACTTGGCTGGCCCAACTCACACGGTCAGCCAATAGCTCTCAGGGACTCGTCGTGACCGCCGAGGAGAGCGCTGCGGTTGATACGAACCTGCCCGCCAAGGTTGAGCCGGCCCTGGGAATCCGGGCCACGGCTCGCATGCGCGCGACCAAGGCGAGTGTGACTGAGCACTAAGCATCTGGCGCAGACGCTGAGCGCTAGTAGGGAGCTCTCATTCGCTCGACCTATCCGCGCCGCCTCTCCACTTGCCCCTTACCTTGGGGCAGTGCTAAGCACCCTCGACACCACGTGGTACAACGGCGAAGCGACGCAGCTCGAGAGCGGGATTCATTTTTCGCACCGCTCGGACGCGCGCCGGCGAAAGAAAAGCGACCGCAACATCTGCTACCTCCCCGAGGCTGAGCACCGCAACACCCATTGGATCGATGATCTGGCTTGCGCCGACACCAATGGGCGGAGCGTGGTCAGCGGCCGCCACAAAAACAGTGTTCTCCAACGCCCTGGCCGTGAGGAGAGTGCACCAGTGGTGTTCCTTCGCTGGGCCGCGCACCCACTCTGCCGGAACAAGCACCAGAGTAGCTCCGGCATCCACGAGTCGACGCGTTACCTCGGGAAAACGAATGTCGTAACAGGTCTGAAGTCCAACCCGCAGTCCGCCAACATCAAAGATTTCTGGCTCGGTCACGGCACCGGGCACAACCCAATCGGACTCGCAGTCACCAAACGCGTCGTACAAGTGCAGCTTGCGGTAGGTGGCTACCACCCGACCGGCCGGATCCACGGCCACTAAAGTGTTAGAAAACCGGGCCGGGTCTTCGGTCTTCTCCAGCATGCCCGCTGCAAGATGAATGCCGAGCTCAACGGCAAGCGAAGCCAGCGCGGTGACAAAGGGTCCGTTGAGCTCCTCGGCCGCGGCCACGAACGACGGCCCCATTTTCGGTTCGAAGAACGAGGAGTACTCGGGAAAAACAATGAGTTGAGCCCCTCGCCCGGCGGCCGTTGAAGCAAGTTGCCGCATGATCGAAAAGTTTTGTACCTGATCGGGTCCTGGAGCAAACTGGGCGACGGCGACACCGACCGCACTGGTGTTATCGATTGCTGAGACTAGAGACATAGCCCGAGCCTAGCTGGCCGGCAGATCCTGACCAGCGAAGCTACCACGCCGGTGCCAGGCTTCAATCGGATTGGGGTTCGCAGGTAACTCGGGGGAATTCAAAGGCTCCCAATAACATTTGCTGGGTAAGTTGGCTCAGGTGACATTCGATCTGGCTCCGCACCGTAAGGCGCCACCGGTGTCTCTCCAGCGCCGGCGCTGGGGCCAGCGCCTCGGCGGGTGGTCTGGCAGCATCAGTCAACGGTCCACGTGGCTGGTCGGGGTGCTGGCATTCGCCGCGTCATTCGCGTGGTCCTGGCAGCCGTCGTACTGGGGCGATGAGGCCGCGAGTGTCATGTCGGCCGAGCGCTCATTCTCGTCACTGTTTGGCATGCTTCACAATGTCGACGCTGTGCATGGCCTCTATTACCTGTTCCTGCATGGCTGGATCGACCTGTTCGGCGCGACAGAAATTTCCACCCGCCTGCCGAGCGCCATCGCCATTGGCATCGCCGCTGCCGGTACGGTCGTTCTCGCCCGGTTCTTTATGGGGTCCCGGGTAGCTATTGGGGGCGGCCTGCTCTTCGCCGTCATTCCTCGCGTGACCTACATGGGTGCCGAGGCGCGATCCACCGCTATCGCCACTGCCATCGGCGTTTGGCTCACCGTATTGCTAGTGCAGGCGCTCGGAAGCTCTCACTCATCCCAGCGACGACAGGTGCTGATCTGGACGAGTTACTCGCTCCTCCTTGCCCTCGGGATTTATGTTTTTCTCTTTCTCGCCCTGATGCTACCGGTGCACGCCGTAGTGGTGTTGGTGGTTAGCCACCGGCGCGGACTCTGGCGCGCTGCCTCGACCTGGTCGATCTTCAGTTTGTTCGGACTACTGTTAGCCGCTCCAATTTTTCTGGCTGGCTCGGCCCAACGGGAACAGATCGCCTTTATTGGCCGGAGGCCGGCGGTAAGCGTGACGGAAGCGGCCGTAACGCAGTGGTTCGACACCGTTTCCGTCGCCATAATTGCGTGGTCACTCATCAGCGTGGCGGTGATTGCGGTTTTGTGGCGCCGCCCTCCTGGGCTGCACGCGACCACGTCAACTGCCCCGGGGGCGCTGCCTCGTCGTGGCGCGCTGACTATTTTTCTGGCCTGGATGATAATACCCAGCGCAATTTTATTGATCGGTACACAGCTCGTCACCCCCATGTATTCCTTGCGCTACCTGTCACTGTGCGCCCCGGCGGTGGGGGTAGCAATGTCCGTTGGCTTGGCCGCACTGGCAAATAACTGGGTGCGAGCCGCCACCGTCGTGGTTCTTCTGGCGGTCATCGCACCCGTCTACATCGTTCAACACGGCGACTACGGCAAGAACGAGGGAAGCGACTGGCGGCAGGTTGCCAACATTATGGCGGCACGGGCTACACCCGGCGACGGCGTGGTGTTTGACCAGAGTGTGCGTCCCTCGCGGCTGCCCCGCTTGGCCCTGCACGTTTATCCCGAGGCCTTTCGCGGGCTGCGCGACATCACTCTGACACGGTCTTACGCCGACACGAGCTGGCTCTGGGACGAAGTGGCTCCCCTCTCCGACGCACTGCCAGCCGTAGCGGGACTCGACCGGATCTGGCTACTGCAATACTCAGGCAGTGGGCAATCGAAAAAAGAAACGGATGTTCACACGCTGTCCCTCCACGGATTCCACGTCGCCGATACGACACTGGTCAACCGCACCCGCATCATTGAAATGACGAGGTAACTCCCGTGAACACTCCCACAGCGGCCACCACGCTGGTTCTCGTACCCACCTACAACGAAGCGGAGAATATCGCCGCCATCGTTCACCGGTTGCGCACCAGCGTGCCCACCGTACATATTCTCATTATCGATGATGCCTCCCCCGACGGCACTGGGGAGTTGGCCAACGCCCTCGCAGCCGCAGATCACAGCGTTCATGTGCTGCATCGCACAGCTAAGACCGGACTGGGGGCTGCCTACCTGGAGGGCTTTACCTGGGGCCTGAGCCGAGGCTATGAGCAACTCGTGCAACTCGATGCCGATGGTTCGCACCAGCCCGAGCAACTTGATCGTCTACTGGCGGCGTCGGTTACGGCTGACGTAGTGATGGGATCACGCTGGGTTCAAGGCGGTGCCATTGAGAACTGGCCCTGGCATCGACGAGCACTCTCTCGCGGGGGTTCCTCCTACTCTCGCTTGCTGCTCCGGCTGCCGCAGCGGGACGCCACCGGAGGCTATCGGGTGTATTCCGCGTGGGCGCTGGAGCGCATGGATCTGTCGAGCGTTGACAGCCTCGGTTATTGCTTTCAGATCGAGATGCTCTTGCATGCTGTGCGCGCTAACCTGCGCGTCGTTGAGGTGCCCATCACGTTCGTCGAGCGAGTGCGGGGGGCCTCCAAAATGAGCCCGCGAATTGCTCTGGAGGCGATGGCGCGAGTAACGATGTGGGGCCTTACCGGCATGGGCATCAGTCGGTCCGGAGCCCGAGCCGCGAGGGCAGCAGCAGCTCGCGAGGCGTAGTTTCTGCGATCTGTGCGCGTTTGAGTCATGTTGACTATATGATGATCACACTAGTTAAAGTCACTTCTACCTTTACGTCTGGATTCCCGTGCCGGAGCCCGCTCTAACCGAACCAAGTTCACCTGAGCGCCCTCATGCCATCCTCGCTGTGTCTACCGTGATTTTCACCCTTCGCAACGACGACACTTCCGGCCTCAAGACTCTGTGGCTGCCACTCGTGCGCCGCACCCGCGATCCACACCTGAGTCTCTGGGCGCTGCCCGGTGGATGGCTAAGCCCCGACGAAGAATTGGCCTCTGCCGCCGCGCGAACGCTCCGCGAAACGACCGATCTCTCTCCGCGATATCTGGAGCAGCTCTACACCTTCGGTGACATTGACCGCTCCCCCGACTTGCGCGTGGTATCCGTCGTGTACTGGGCGCTCGTGCGTTCCGCGGTCGCGGAACGGGCATCCGTTGGCGAAAACGTGCGCTGGTTCGCCGCCGATCAACTGCCCCAGCTCGCGTTCGACCACAATCGCGTGGTGGAATACGCTCTTTGGCGCCTGCGCACCAAAGTGGAATATGCCCGGATAGCGCATGCTTTTCTCGGCGACACCTTCACGCTGGCCCAGTTGCGTGAAGTTCACGAGGCGGTGCTGCAGAAAGCCCTCGATCCGGCCAATTTTCGCCGATCGATCGAAGCCTCCGGCACCCTGATCAGTACCGACCGACACGTGGCCGGAGCGCGGCACCGACCCGCCCGGCTCTATCGCTACAACGATCGTGCCGCGGAGCACGATCCGCCGCACCACTCGCTCTAGTACTCACCCCCTATCCCTTCATTTTCAAGGAGCACGGATATGTCAACTCCCTCGGTCGAAACCACAATTCGTCTCATTGGCACCGGCGAAAGTGGCGGCAGTACGTGCAGCCCGGCGCTGGCAATGCCGCCGTGGGAGCTTGACTCTGCCGAGCCGGGCTACGGACCGGGTTCGTCGATGAATGATGTGATTCCAACCGGATCGCCGCGGCAGGGCGCGCTGCCCGACCGCTACCGCACCGCGTCGCCTGAAGAGCTCAGTGCCCGCATCGTTGAAGCGAAAGCGGTGCTGGGCGACTCGGTGGTAATTCTTGGCCACTTCTACCAGCGCGACGAGGTGCTGCGCCACGCCGATTTTGTCGGCGACTCCTTCCAGCTCGCCCAGGCCACCCAGAGTCGCACCGATGCTGCGGCCATCGTGTTCTGCGGCGTGCACTTCATGGCAGAGACCGCGGATCTGCTTTCTGGACCCGACCAGGCGGTTATCCTTCCGAACCTAGCCGCCGGTTGTTCCATGGCCGATATGGCCGACATTGATTCGGTTACCGAGTGTTGGGAACAGTTGGAGGAGCTCTACGGAACGGCCCCGGATGCCTCCGGCCGCGTTCCGGTGATTCCAGTCACCTATATGAACTCCTCGGCGGCGCTCAAAGGCTTCTGCGGCGAACATGGCGGAATAGTCTGCACCTCGTCCAACGCAAAAGCCGTCTTGGAATGGGCTTTTGAACGCGGCCAACGCGTTTTGTTCTTTCCCGACCAGCACCTCGGTCGCAACACCGCCAAGGCTATGGGAATCTCCCTTAATCAAATGCCCCTGTGGAACCCCACCAAACCACTCGGCGGCAATTCCGAAAGCGAACTCGATGCTGCGCGGGTGCTGCTCTGGCACGGCTTCTGCAGCGTGCACCGCCGCTTCACCGTTGCGCAGATCGATGCTGCCCGCGCCGCACACCCCGGGCTTCAGGTCATCGTGCATCCGGAGTGTCCGATGGCCGTCGTTGACGCCGCCGACTCTGCTGGCTCCACCGATTTCATCGCCAAGGCCATCGCTGCGGCTCCTGCCGGCAGCACGTTTGCTGTGGGAACCGAAATTAATCTAGTGAACCGGCTGGCCGCGCAGCACCCCGAACACACCATCTTCTGCCTTGACCCGGTGGTCTGCCCGTGCTCCACCATGTACCGCATCCACGCCGGTTACCTGGCTTGGGTGCTCGAAGCCCTCGTTGGCGGCGGCGAAGCGCCCTCTCGGGTACTCAACCAGATCACGGTGTCGCCCGATGTCGCCGAGCCTGCCCTCGTGGCACTGCAGCGCATGCTGGCGGCACGGCCTCCCGTGCTCGTGGGCGCGTGACATGGCGTCGATCCTCGTCATCGGCAGCGGCCTCGCCGGCCTGCTAGCCGCCGTGCGAGCAGCGGATGCTGGCCACCACGTTGCACTCGTCACCAAAACTGTTCTGCCCGAAAGCAACACCCGCTATGCACAGGGGGGCATCGCCGCCGCCCTGTTCCGGGACGACTCTATCGACGTGCACGTTCTCGATACCCTCCGCGCCGGAGCCGGCTTGTGCGACCCGGCGGCGGTGCGCGTGCTGTGCACGGAAGGGCCGGCGCGGGTGCGCGACCTCATTCGCTTCGGCGTGGACTTTGACCGCGACGAATCGGGTGTTGCCCGCGGACTCGAGGCAGCGCACTCCCGCTCGCGCATCGTGCATGCCGGCGGCGACGCCACCGGGGCCGTAGTGGAGGCCGCGCTCGTGGCTACCGTGAGGCGACGGGCTGCCATCGAGGTATACGAGCACACCATGCTCGTTGACCTACTAGTCGATGAGCGGGGTGACGAACCACGCACGGTGACCGGTGCCCGACTTCGAGGCCCGGATGGTCGACAGCGCAACCTGCACGCCGACGCGGTCATTCTTGCCACCGGGGGCGCGGGCCAGCTGTTTCGGCACACCACGAATCCGCTGGTAGCCACCGGAGACGGGGTAGCGGCGGCATATCGGGCGGGAGCCTCCATTGCTGATCTGGAGTTTTATCAGTTCCACCCTACGGCCTTGGCTGTTGTCGGCACTCCGCTCATCTCAGAGGCCGTGCGCGGCGAAGGAGCCGTTTTACGAAATCGCCGCGGTGACCGCTTCATGCTCGCCGTCCACCCCGCAGCTGAACTCGCGCCACGCGACGTTGTAGCCAGGGCGATTGCCCACGAGATGACGCTGCAGGGTGGTGAACCGGTTGTTCTTGACGCTACCGGGCTACAGGGCAACCTGCTCGAAACCCGATTCCCCACCATAACGGCCGCCTGTCGGACTGCCGGGCTCGACTGGGCGGTACAGCCGGTTCCTGTTTCTCCGGCCGCGCACTATTGGATGGGCGGCGTAGCGACCGACAGCTGGGCACGCACCTCGGTACGCGGCCTGTTTGCCGTCGGCGAGGTAGCTCGCACCGGCGCGCACGGCGCCAACCGCCTCGCCTCTAACTCACTGCTGGAAGCCGCCGTCTTCGCCGACCGAGCGGTGCGAGCCCTTTGCCTGCCCCATGATCTATCCGCAGAACTACCCGTTGATCGGCAGACTGGCCTGCAGGCTGTCCGGCGGGCCGCGCCGGCTTCACCCTCGGCGATCGCACCGGACCAGCGCCAGCCCGACCAGCATCTCGTCAACCGCACCACCCTGCAGGGTCTTATGTGGGAGTGCGCTGGCGTGTACCGATCAGGTCTCGGCTTGCATGCGGCTGCAGCCGAACTGGCACGCTGGGCTGCCCCTAACCCAGCACGCGCCACACTAGCCCAGTTGGAAGACCGAAACCTGCTCGAGCTCGCACGGTTGCTCGTGCGCTCTGCCCTGGCCCGCGAAGAATCCCGCGGCGCGCACTACCGCTCAGACTTTACGACCACCCGGCCAGAGTTCGCCCACTCCCAATGCACGACCCGCCCTCTCGTTCCGGCCCAGGAGGCCCTTGCATGCTAATCCCCCACTCCACAGCCGTTGTAGTGCAGGCCGCTCTCGATGAGGATGCCCCGTGGGGCGACCTCACCTCGGCCGTGCTTATTCCCGAAGACGCCCTGGCGACGGCCACGCTGCGGGCGCGCGAACCCGGCGTTTTCAGCGGAGGCCGCCTGTTCACAGCCGCCTTTACTTTGACCGACACCCGCATTGAGGTGCGAACCTTGGTAGCCGATGGTGACCGCTTCGAGGCGGGAGCGAGGCTGGCCGAGGTGACCGGCCCGGCCCGCGGAATGCTGCAGGCCGAGCGCATCGGCCTCAACTTTGTGCAGCGAATGAGCGGAATCGCCACCCTCACCGCCCGCTACGTAGCAGAAACGGCCGGCACCACGGCGCGCATTGTCGACACCCGCAAGACCACTCCGGGACTGCGAGCCCTCGAACGCCAAGCGGTGCGGGATGGTGGCGGCCATAACCATCGGTTTTCTCTCTCGGACACCGTCATGGCCAAAGACAATCACCTCGCTGTACTCGGCGCCGGGCCACTCGGCCTCACCGAGGCCCTGCGACAGGTTCGCGCCAAGCTCTCCCACACCACCCATTTCGAGGTCGAGGTCGACCGCTTGGATCAGATCGAGCAGGTGCTGGCAGCCGGCATCGACACCATCATGCTGGACAATTTCACTCCCGACGACCTGCGGGCGGGCGTCTTACAGGTGGCCGGCCGCGCGATTGTCGAAGCCAGCGGAGGTGTGTCGCTAGAGACGGTGCGCAGTATTGCGGCCTCCGGTGTTGATGTGATCTCGGTCGGCGCGCTCACCCACAGTGTGCACGCCCTCGACCTGGGGCTGGACATCAACGTTCGCGTGAAAGACCCCGCCGGTTTCGCTCCTGAAACCTGAATCCCTGCCGCCATGATCTATCTGGATAACGCTGCGACGACCCCGGTGCGCCGCGAGGCGATTGAGGCCATGTGGCCGCATCTCACTATCAGTTTTGGGAACCCGTCCAGCCACCACCACGTTGGAGAGGCGGCCGCGGCCGCACTGCTGAACGCGCGCCGGAGCGTCGCCCGGTCCCTCGGCGCTCGCCCGGGCGAGATCACTTTCACCAGCGGCGGCACCGAGAGCGACAACCTGGCCATCAAGGGAATCGCGCTGGGCGCGCCCCGCGGTCGTCACATCGTGACCACGCCGATCGAACATGAAGCGGTGCTGGAATCCTGCGACTACCTGCGACGGCTGCACGGTTTTGACATCACCATGCTCGCTGTGGATGCTACAGGTCGCGTCGACCCCGCCGAACTCGCCGCCGCGCTTCGGCCAGACAGCACGCTCGTCTCGGTGCACTACGCCAACAATGAGGTAGGCACCGTGCAACCCCTCCGGCAACTGACCAGTGTTGCCCGAGCGGCCCATGTTTTATTTCACACTGATGCCGTTCAGGCCGGCGGGTGGCTAAACCTCAACGTTGGCACGCTGGGGGTAGACGCGCTCAGCCTCTCCGGCCACAAGCTCGGGGCTCCCCCGGGCATCGGAGCCGTGTTTCTGCGCGGTCGCCTCACCATTGAGCCCCTGCTCCACGGTGGCGGCCAAGAGCGTGGCAAACGAAGCGGCACCGAGAACGTGGCCGGCGCGGTGGCCTTGGCCGCTGCTCTGCACCTCGCCTGCGAGCAACGCACGGATGCCGCGACGGGCATAAGCATCCTGCGCGACGAGTTCATCAGCACCGTCTTGCGCGACACACCGGCAGCCCGCCTGACCGGTCATCCCACCGAACGACTGCCGGGCACTGCTTCCTTTGTCTTTCCCGGCACCAGCGGTGAGGCGGTGCTGCTCGAGCTTGAACAGCGTGGCATCGTCTGCTCAAGTGGGTCAGCCTGCGCGGCGGGGAGTAGCGAGCCGTCGCACGTGCTCACCGCGATGGGATTCTCGGCCGACGTTTCGCAGACCGCGGTGCGGTTCACGCTGGGCCCGCACACCACAGCGGCGGAGGCCGCGGAGGCTGCGGCATCCGTTCGCCTCGCGGTCGCCACCGTGGCGCGGCTCAAAACCTGAGGCAAAGCAGGCGATCGCCGCCGTTCACCTGCGAGCGCACGCTATGACCTGATATTGTCTTTACAATTGGTTCGACAAGTTGCGCTTCGGTGCGTTCGTGAGCTATCAGGTCAGCGAGGTGAGCAGTGAGCGGTGCCGACGAGAACACCCTTCCCAGGGGCATGTTCATGGATTTAGAACGATCCGGGCCCATTCCGCTTTATTATCAGGTATCCCAGCGCATCGAAAAGGCCATTCTGAGCGGTGAGCTACCCGCCGGGTCACGACTGGAAAACGAGGTCGCACTCGGTCAGCGTCTCGGGCTCAGCCGCCCGACCGTGCGACGCGCTATTCAAGAGATTGTCGACAAGGGACTGCTCGTCCGGCGACGCGGCATCGGCACACAGGTCGTACATGGTCAGGTGACCCGCAAGGTCGAACTGACCAGCCTGTACGACGACCTCACGAACACGCACAAGGTTCCCTCCACGCACCTGCTGGCATTGGAAAGCCGGGTCGCCGATACCCAAACCGCCGAGCGGCTCGGGGTGAAAGGCGGCAGCCCCACTCTGTACATCCGCCGCGTGCGCCTGGCCGACAAAGTTCCCGTGGCTGTTATGGAAAACTGGTTGCCCGAAGACTTTATTGGCATCGCGCCAGAAGACCTCGTGGCGCACGGTCTATACCAGGTATTGCGCTCCCGCGGAGTGACGATGCGCGTGGCCCGCCAGCATATTGGCGCTCGTACGTCCACCAATGAGGAGGCGGTCCTGCTGGAAATCGAGAGGAACTCTGCCTTGCTCACGATGGACCGCACCGCCTTTGACAACTCCGGCCGTGCAGTTGAGTTCGGTCAGCACTGCTACCGGCCTGACCTCTACTCCTTCGAAGTCACCCTGGTAGAAAAGTAGATCAGGGGCGCGCCAGTTCGTGCACGAGCGCATCGAGTTCGGCGCCTCCGGCCATGAGCTTGGTCATCTCCTCGATGGTGATCTCACTCTTCGTGAAATCGCCCAGGCTGGTGCCGCGTTTGAGCAGCAGGAATCGGTCTCCGACAGGGTATGCGTGGTGTGGGTTATGCGTAATAAACACCACGCCCAGGCCGCGGTCTCTGGCCTGTGCAATATATTTCAGCACGACCCCCGCTTGCTTCACCCCGAGCGCTGAGGTCGGTTCGTCGAGAATAACCACCTTGGCGCCAAAGTAAACGGCTCGGGCTATCGACACCGACTGGCGTTCACCGCCAGAGAGCGTGCCGATGGGCTGATCGACGTCGCGCAGGTCGATGCCCATTTTAGCCAGCTCCTCCTTGGTGATGCGTCGCATGCCTTTGACGTCCAATTGCCGAAATGGGCCAACGCCTCGGGTGAGTTCAGAGCCGAGAAAAAAGTTGCGCCACACCGGCATTAGCGGAACAACGGCGAGGTCCTGGTACACCGTGGCGATTCCGAGGTCCAGCGCCTCGCGCGGGCTGCTGAAGGTTCGTTCAACACCGTAGGCGAAGAGCTTGCCCTGGCTGTGGGCGTGGGCGCCAGAGAGAATCTTGATAAACGTCGATTTGCCAGCGCCGTTATCCCCCAAAACACAGAGCACCTCACCAATCCCGACGCGGGCCGACACACCCTGCAGCGCCAGAATAGAGCCGTAGGTCTTGCCGATATCTCGAACTTCCAGAATGGGAGGGGCAGCAACTATCTCTGCATCTGTCATGAGCGAACTCCTGCCTGGCGGCGAACGTAGAGGTTGACCAGTACAGCCAGCAAGAGCATTCCTCCAAGAAAGGCCTTAAGCCAGTTGTTATCCCACTGGGCGAAAACGATACCCTGCAGGGTCATTCCGTAGATGAGGGCGCCCAGAGCGGCACCAATGGCCGATCCATAACCTCCGGTGAGCAGACAACCACCCACTACGGCGCAGATGATGTAGATGAACTCCTGACCGATTCCAGTCGTGGCTTGAACGGTGGAGACGTCAAATAGCTGCAACATTCCTACCAGCCAGCCCGCACCGGCCGTGGTCATGAATAGCCCCATTTTCACTTTCATAACGGGCACGCCCACCTGGCGTGAACTCGTAACCTGGCCACCGACGGCAAAGATCCAGTTGCCGGAACGGGTGCGCAACAACAGCCACGTCGCGAGGATCGTTATCGCGAACCACCAAACAATAGAAATCTTGACGCTCATACCAAACAGGTCGAACGACGAGCCAAAGATAACCTTGACCGCATCAAAACCGGGTACGGCGCTCATTCCCTGAATGGATACGGTGCCGGTGATAATCTTCGTCACAGCCAGGTTGACGCCCTGCAAAATGAAGAATGTCGCCAGCGTCACGATAAAGCTCGGCAGCCCGGTCTTCATGACGATGAAAGCGTTACCGGCACCGATCAATAGGGCGATGGCCAGGGCGATAACAAGGGCGAGCCAGATATTCACCTGCCATTCCGTCGTGACGATACCCACGATAAGGCCGGTTGTACCCACCATGGCACCGGCCGAGAGATCGAATTCGCCACCGATCATGAGAAGTGCCACCGCCACCGCCATGATTCCGAACAGTGAGGCAGAGTAGAGCCATGTGGCCACACCGGGCGCGGTCAAAAATGCCGTTGTGGAGAGAGAGAAGAAGGTGAAGATGGCCAGCGCAGCCACTGCTGCGCCGACCTCTGGTCGACGCAGCAGGCTGATGATCAGACCGGTGGGCTTAATACGTTCATCGGTCACCGCGGGTGCGGTAAGGGTCACCGTGTTCCATTCTTCGCGAACTTAGCGACGCTAGCCGCGTTGTCTTTGGTAACGAAACCGGGGCCGGAGTACACCGGCTGGCCGCCGCCGACCACGTCGCCGTTGCGGGCCTGCAAGGTGAGGAAGGTTACCGGAAGGTAGCCCTGTGAATAGGGCTGCTGGTCGACGGCGAAAAGAATCTTTCCGTCTTCGATCAGCTTGGTCACGTCAGAGGACACGTCGAATGTTGCCAGGGTCGCCGAGCTTGCAGCTTCCTCGATGGCTTGGCTAGCCGCGACGGCAACTCCAGGGTTAAGGGTAAGCACGCCGTCGACTGTTGGGTCGGCCAAGAGCTTGCTCTTGATGGTGTTCTGCGCATCGGCAACGTTGGCGACGTCAACCTGAACATTGCTGACCGTGCCACCGAGGGTATCCGCTGCGCCCTTGCATCGTTCCTCCAACCCTGAATTGCCAGCCTCATGGATGACGCAGATGACGTTGCTCACACCGGCCTTGGCGAGTTGCTCGCCCGCGCCCTGCCCAGCAATGAACTCGCTCTGCCCAACGTGGGTTTGCGCCCCGAATTCTTTTGACTGTTCCAGACCCGAGTTGATAGTGATCACCGGGATGCCCGCGGCCACGGCCTTTTCTACCGCATTCTTGACGCCATCGGGGTTGGCCATGGAGACGATCAAACCGTCGGGCTTCGTAGCGATGGCCGCGTCGATCAGCTGGCTCTGTTTCACCGGGTCGCCATCGCCCTGATAGGTGACGGTGACACCGAGGTCTGAACCAGCCTGCTCTGCACCGCTCTTCACGACGTCCCAGAACGTGTCTCCCGGGGTGCCGTGAGTGACGACGGCAATGGTGACGGCGTCACCGGATGCCGCATCCGTGGCGCCAGCGTCGGTATTTGCTGTGGCCGTGCAGCCGGTAAGCGCCAATGGCACAATGACCAGCGCCGCCATCCAACGAAATTTGAGCTTCATTTTAGATCCTCCAGATAAACGGGTGATTGGGCTGGTGCCCGCGTGCTGTGCAGGGTGTGACGAGTGAGGCGATGGTCGGTAAAAGTCTAGGGAGCGGCCAGGGCCGCCATGAAATCGATGCTGGCGCGAACATCTGCGAACGGGCCACGACCCGCGGGAGGTGCTTCGGTCAGGATAGTGTCCTGCTCAAGAACGTAATAACCGACATAGCCTGCTGTCTCCAAGGATTTCACAATCGTGGCGATGTCGATGTCACCCGCACCGAGCGGCGTGTACATACCGCGACGCACGGCATCGGTATAGCTGAGGTCCTTGCTCTGCACACGTTCCACCAGGTCGCGGCGCACATCTTTGAGGTGAACGTGGGTAACGCGGCTGGCATGGGTGCTGGCCAGTTCGACTGGGTCGGTCCCGCCAATGAGCAGGTGCCCGGTATCGAGGCAGAGACCGATATGGGAACCCTGAAGCACCCGCTCGACGTCACCTTTGGATTCAACCATCGTTCCTACATGGGGGTGAATTGACGCCACAATGCCCTGGGCCGCGGCCGTCTGTACCAGGCGATCAAGGTTGGCCACCAGCGTCGCCCATTCGGCGTCACTGAGCGTTGGTCGCTCGTCGTAACCCTCGGCTCCCGTGTCGGCCGAAAGCACAAGCCGGGTTGCACCGGCGGCCAGAAAGGACACTAGTTCTGTCTCAATATCTGGAACGGGATCGTACGTGGCGTCGTGCAGCACGACCGGCACGAATCCGCCAACGGCTTTCAAATGGGCTTTTGCCAAGGTCTGCGCCTTGGCTGTTGGATCAGACGGCAAGAAACCATCCGGTCCAAATTCTGTGGCAACAATCCCGAGGGAGTGCATCTCACCCAGTACGCGCTCCGGCGTCAATTGGAACCCCCAATCGGGTACCTCGCACACTCCCCAGGAAATCGGTGCGGACGCAATACGATTGGACAGGGATCCGGCTACAGCGATCACAATCAGCGCCGCACTTCGTCAAGGTGCACGAGTCGTTCTTCTCGACGGGAAAGCTCGGCGGCCTCGGCGATGTAGAGCGCTTCCAAAGCATCTCGGGGGGTGCACGGGCTCTGAGCCT
>Ga0307486_1000204_pt1 | contig 59889 bp, 45 predicted proteins | sample CBIW02metaG_FD_203663 | JGI IMG/M metagenome (GOLD analysis project Ga0307486, IMG submission 203663) | Sea-ice brine microbial communities from Beaufort Sea near Barrow, Alaska, United States - CBIW 0.2 | ecosystem: Environmental > Aquatic > Marine > Coastal | place: USA: Alaska | collected... | reverse complement strand
TATAAGTGGTATGAAATGAGTCCTGATATATTTAAAATTACACCACAAGACTTTGAGAAAAAAATATTAATTTCACAAAATAAGATGATCAACTAGCATCAACAACGTTGTGAAACACGACACTTAACCATTAATAATTATTTAACGTAATCTTGCTTATGAACCAACATATACTGATTGTCATCCATTTTTAAATACCCTTGGTCATAACAGAAAATATACTGACTTCCTTTCTTGGTCGTGTAAATATTCGTGTAATAATGAAAGTTAAAACCTTCTTCTGCCATTGTGATTCCATCCAGCGTTTTCTTTCCATCGGGATTCAATTTCTCTAGAATTCTTCTATTTTTTCTCAGAATATTATTGATTCTGCGCATGTAATTACTGCTGTCTTCATTCAATCTATTATTGAATGTATTTCTGCAATAATCACCACAAAATTTTTGGTCACGTCTGCCTGATAAAGGCGTTTCACATTCTTGGCATAATCGTTTTTCTTTGGATTCCGTCATAAGTAGTTCGTTTAGGCTAATTTAATGAAAAAAAGTTATTGTTGGGATTCGTCCCAATCAATTCAACTTTTTTTAGCCTCCTAATTTCAATAAAATCTGATTCCTCCAACGTTTTTTTTTAATTTTCAGCCTAAAGCCTAAAGCCTAAAGCCTAAAACTCCCCATTAATAATGTTTCATCAAGCGTTTAATACAACATGAAATATACGCCAAATGACGTATTGCTGAATCTTCATTCTAGCCATAAATTTGTGTAAAACAAAATATTATGAAACAGACTAAAATAATTATCGCAAGTTTAACATTGGTGTTTGGACTAGGATTCAGTTCATGTAAAAAAGAAGGTTGTACAGATCCAGTTGCAACAAATTATAATGCCGAAGCGGAAAAAGATGACGGAAGTTGTGAATTTGCTCCAGTTAACCCAAATGCATCGGCTCCAGGATCATATTCGCCAAGTTTTGCGGGAGAATTCGGAGCTTTAATAGCCATAAAAACTATCAGTACATCTGAAACTCCTTTTGGTACGTCAGAAGTTGAATTAGGAACAGCCGTTGCTGTTTTTAGTCAGAATTCTGGGACTGCTTACCTAAATGCAGGAACAGTAACTGTTGATGGTGAGGCGCTTTCTATGCAAGATAATAAAGCTTATGTTTACATTCCTGGTCAAATAAATCCTTTAGGTTTAACATTTGGTTCAACAGTGAATTGGGAAGGAACTGGTTCTACATGGGAGGCATTTACAACTTCCACAAATCAAGATTTCTCTTATGTTAACCCTATAACTTCTGGTGATATTTCGAAGTCAAATGATTACATTTTAACAAGTGGTTCAATAGCAAATGCAGATTCAATTTTGTACGCGGTTTATGGATCAAGTGGAAACAAACTTGTAATTGTTGCAGGAAATAACACTTCACACACATTTACCGCTTCTGAATTAAGTGGATTAGGTGAAGGCTCTGGATTTGCTCAAGTTGTAGGTTTGAACTACGATAAAAAAGTAATAGGAACGAAAGATTATTGGTTAATCAATGAAACGGTTAGAACGAAAACGATAAATGTTAAACCGTAATCTTCCTCTTTTAGATGTGTAAACCCTAACAATTAAATCAAAAAAGTGCTACAACTCGTTGTAGCACTTTTTTTGTGACCCATCAATTTATTGACTTACGTCAAATAGTTTGGCTTGAAACAATACTAGTTTTGCCTATCTAAAAATTAATAACAATTTATAAATGGAATTAGCAGAATTGGACACAATGCAAACGACCAATAAGGAAAGTCAACAACGATTAGAAAAAGCATTGGTCCACCTTAGAAAAGGGAATGGAGTTATCCTAACTGACGATAAAAACAGAGAAAATGAAGGAGATTTAATATTCTCGGCACACAACATGACCAATGAGCACATGGCGCTTATGATTCGAAAATGCAGTGGTATTGTTTGCCTTTGTTTGACGAACGAAAAAGCCGATTCTCTTGATTTGCCTTATATGGTGAAGGAGAATACAAGTAGTTATCAAACGCCATTCACAGTCACAATAGAAGCAAAAGAAGGTGTAACCACAGGAGTTTCTGCCAAGGATAGATTGACAACCATTCAAGCTGCGAGTAATGAGAAAGCTAAAAATAGTGATTTGGCAAAACCAGGACATATATTTCCATTGAGAGCAAACGACAAGGGAGTTCTAGGAAGAAAAGGCCATACAGAAGGTAGTATAGATTTAATGAAACTAGCAGGCTTACAACCAGAAGCAGTACTTTGTGAATTGATGAATGATGATGGAACAATGGCAAATTCGGACACTATCACAGCATTTGGTCAAGAGAATAATTTGATGGTCCTATCTATACAGGATATTATTCATTATCGTAAATTTGTAAGAGACTATAATTAGATGACAAATAAAATCGAACTCACAAATTTCATAAAAAAGAATATCGACATTGAGGATGTAGATTTAAAAATAGTGCTGTCTTATTTTAAAACTATCAAAAAGAGTAAAAATGAGATTTTACTTTCAAATGGGAAAAATAGTCAGGTTAGTTATTTCGTGAAAAAAGGTTGTTTGAGGTTGTTTTACCTAGATGATCAAGGAAAAGACATTACCCGTTATATAGCATTTGAAAATCAATTTGCGACTGAGCTAGTGAGTTTCATCACCAATCAACCTGCGCAAGAATCTATTCAAGTAATTGAAAACAGTGAATTGTTATACATCTCTCACGAAGACTTTAGACATCTTTTGGAGATTGTTCCCAAATGGAAAGATTTTTACAACATCTATTTAGAAAAAGCCTATGTGAATAATTCTAAAAGATTAATCTCATTTACAACGCTAGATGCATCAGAACGATACAAACAATTATTTAAAATAAACCCAAACATTGTTAAGCGTTTGCCAAATAAGATTGTAGCTTCTTACATCAATATTTCTCAAGAAACTTTGAGTAGGGTGAAAGCTAAAATTTATGCTCAAATTCCCAATCTGTAGAAGTTGGAGTTCTAAATAGAAAATTAATTAAATAGCTGCATTTTTTCGACGATGGCAGTTGGAAATATGTGATTTATTCTTTTAAAAATAATAAAATTAAAATGCGTATCCGATACTTTACCAGTAAATTTAGAATTAAACTTAAATCTTCCATAAAAACACAGTTTTAATAAACATGGTATATTATTAATTTCAAGATATTACAATATTTAGGATTCATGACGCAAGAAATCCGTGATCATCCGTGTCATCCGCGTTCCATTACAGCGCAAACCATTTGCTAGGTAATAGAGCTTAAATTATTTCTTTACTGTAAAGATCCCAATAGGCATTAAAATTAAAAAACCCAAAACATGAAATATTCTTTGTTACTCGCTCTATTTTTATTCCAAATGATTGGTTATTCTCAATCGATCGATACAACTTCTAGCTCCATCAAAACAGATGACAAATTGTTATTGACTATTTTTCTTAAACATGATCAAAGCATGAACTTGAATGAAATAGAAAAGATAAGAACTGATCAAGGATTTTACGAGAATTTCCCGCCAGAAGGTGTTTCAGTTGTCAATTGGTTTGTGGCGATGGGCGTTGGACAAATGGTGGTGCTAGAACTTCCTGCCTCAAAATTAGCCGCTGTAAATTTAGCAATTGAGCGAACAGCATGGAAAGCTTTTAAATCAGAAATTTATCCAACTTACGATTTATATCCTATCATAGAAAACAAACTAAAGAATAAATCTAAAGTAACTTGCTAGAAGTTTTAGTTGTCATAAATAATTTGAACGGAAAACACTTTGACCGAAAACAGCAATTAATAACAAATAACTATGGCGATTTACGCAATTGGAGATATACATGGTAGTTTAACAGCTTTGAAAACTATTTTTGAACAAGGGTTGATAAAGGAAAATGACAAAGTAGTTTTTCTTGGCGACTATATCGACAAAGGAACCGACAGTAAAGAAGTACTGAATTGGTTGATAGAAAAAAGCAAAGTTTACGACTTTGAATTTATGCTTGGTAATCATGAGATAATGATGATGGCCGCCAAGTCTTCGCCAGAAAAATATGTGGATTGGGTGCATAATTATGGCGGAATCCATACTTTATATTCGTATGATATGGAGGATAACCTAAATTGGATGAACGATATCGATAAAACACATTGGAACTTTATCGATTCCTGTAAACCCTATTTGGAAATTGGAGCATTCATTTTCGTTCATGCAGGACTGGAACAAAACAAAAAGCTAAACGAACAGAAAAAGCATCATCTATTTCATAAGAAATATGAACAACCCGTAATTTATGATTCTAGTAAAACAGTGATTTGTGGGCATACTGCTCGAGTAAATGGAAAAATAGCAGATTTTGGCCATACAATTTGCATTGATACTTTTGCACACGGAGGAATGTGGTTAACTTGTTTGAATGTGGAAACAGGTGAGTTTCTGAAAGCAAATAACAAATAGAAACGGGAAAACTAAAGCGTTATGATAATACCCTGAAAAAACGCTTTAAAGCACGTGTGTATAAGTGGTTCTCCTCGTCATCCAATGATGACGAATAAGGATTGCCCTTTTCATTTAAATCGAAAATAATATTGGTTGGGTTCGTAAGGGCGTTTTGCAAAACGCACCTACGAATATCCAACCTAAATACTCAATTGTACGGACGATTTGCAAATCGTCCCCACGAGTATTGACCAATATTTTTTATTAATGATCATGCGAAGCCTCCCCTTTCATCATTTCCGCAATCAAATAATATGCTCCGTTTTGAACAATCTTCGCGTTTTCTGGCAATGGCGTTAATAAATCAATAGCAACCCATCCACCTTCATGCTTTCCAGTTTTTACTTCAACCATTTTGAATTCGTATTCTTCTTTTTGCTGTTCTTCAGTTTGTGTATTGATGAAAATATAGGTTTTTCCTTCTTCAGTGATTACTGCTGCTTCTGGTAAAGCCATTAAATCGTTTTCTTGTGTAAAAATCTTTCCTTTAATGTACATTCCTGCAACTAAATGAAAATCTTTCTCTTCGATATCAGCATGAATGTGAACAGCTCTTGGAGATTCCTCAAAACGTTTTCCTACAGAAATAATTTCCGCATGTAAGGGTTGAGTAGAAGTGGCCACTGTAAATTCAATTTTCTGACCTTTTTTGACATGCATAATGTCTTTTTCGAAAACCATGAAATCGGCATGAACGTGTTCTGTATTCACGATTTTAAACATCGATGTTTGTGCATCAACGAATTGTCCTAATTGAATGTCAACTGCCTCGACTGAACCTGCAATTGGACTAATCACTGGAATTCTGTCGTACAGTTTTCCTGATTGAATATAATTTAAGCTCAGATTTAATTGTTTCAATTGTGCAGCATAACCATTCAAATCTCCTTTGTTGGACAAATATTCTGACTTGATTTTCTGCAACTCTTTTCCAGCTCCAATTTCAGCATCAGATAACTTTTGTTGTCTGTCCACTTGTTTAGAAAGGTATTCATCATTGTTGAATGCCTTGTAATACGCTGTTTGAATATTGATGAAATTCGGGTGACTTAAATACGCGATTGTTTGCCCTTTCTTGATATTCGTTCCTTCAATAACTTCAATCGCAACTACATTTCCACCAATGATAGCAGTAATTGTAGCTTCGTGTTGCGGCGGAACTTCTAAACTTCCATTCGTATAAACAATACCTTCAAAAGTATGGCTTTGCATGGTGTCGAGTTCAATTTTTAAACTCTTGAACTTTTGCGGTGAAAGATGAACTTCATCTGTTGAATGATCATGATCCTCTTCTTCCGTTTGGTTCGCTTGGCTTGTTTCGTTGCTTGTACAGGCAGAAAATGCCAACAACAAAAATGCGCTAATGATAGTTGTGAATTGTGTTTTCATTTTTAATGTTTTAAGGAAAATTAATTCCATTGTAAATAGTATTCCAATAAATAACGCTGAAGCAGATAATTATCTAAAGCGCCCCAAGCGTCAACCTCAATGCGAATTGCAGTTCTTACCGTTTGCAGAAACTGGGTATAATCAATAGCACCTTCTTCAAAAGCAGTAATTGCACTTTTTCTTTGCAATTGTGCTAAAGGCAAAGCTTCTTCTTGATAATACATCCAAGTATTTCTCCATTTTTGGTATTCTTCGTAAGTGGAATTGATTTCCATCTGAAACTCCATTTCTTGCTGTTGATAATTTTGCTCTGCAATCTTTCTATCGATTTGAGCAGCTTGTGATTGTCCCAACTGTCGATTAAAAAGCAATGGAATATTTAATCCAATTTGATAGGTGTAAAATCCTGTTTGTGCTCCGATCTTTTGCTCACCAAATTGTCCATTAAATGTGGGTAAATATTGAGAATTCTGCTTTTTAATTTTCGCATCTGCAATATTTATTTGCTGTTCATAATAGGACATCAACGGATGGTTTGAAACAGAATCTGCTTTCAATTGAATGAGTTCAATAAAGTTATCTGAATCAATTTCAGGGACAGTGTAAATCGTATCACTCACCAACCAAAGGTTTAACTTTTTGATAGCTATCAAATACTCATGGCGCTTTTGATCTCTTTTTATTCTTAATTCATTGGCCTCATTAGCCGTTGATAAATAAGACAAATTAGAAACATCTTGAAGCTCATAACGTAGCTTTTCTGTGCTTTTGATCTTCGTGAAGATAGTATCTAAGGCTTGATAAACTTTGTAAATCGACTGACTTGTATAGACTTCTGACCAAGCTTTTTTTACTTCATGTCGAATAGAAAGTTGAGACAATTCTAACGCTTTTTTAGCTAAAATTACCTGTTGATTTTGAAGCTTTACAGCAGGAGCAATTCCAAATAAATCTATTTCTTGTTGTTGAATTCCAATTCGGGTATAAACTCCACCCGAACCATTTCCAAATTCTTCTTTTCCAGTGTAAACCGTAGTATTTCCCAAATTCCAGGCGGTTTTCTTTAAGACTTCTTGTTGTTCGATTTCTAATTGTTTTGCTTTCAACATCGGCAAACGTTTTAAAGCTTGCTCTTGTGCTTCTTCCATTGTAATCGACGGCCAATTTTCTTCAAGCGTCGTTTGCGCATTAAACATTGGAGTAATTAAAATAAATAAAACTCCAATTCCCATCGCTAATGATGGATTCGCAGTATTTTTATTTGTTCTTTCTTTTCTTTTCTCTAAATACATATATAAAATCGGCAAGACAATTAACGTAAGAATTGTAGCGCTGATCATTCCTCCAATTACCACAGTCGCTAATGGACGTTGAACTTCAGCACCGGCCGAAGCAGAAAACGCCATCGGTAAGAATCCGAATATGTCCGTTGTTGCTGTCAACATAATTGGACGAATCCTTTCTCTCGTTCCTGTGAAAATGCGTTCTTTAATATCTGTCATTCCTTCCATTTTTAATGAATTAAAACGATTAATTAGCACCAAGCCATTTAGTACGGCGACTCCAAATAATACAATAAATCCAACTCCAGCAGATATACTAAATGGCATATCTCGAATCCACAAAGCATAAACTCCACCTATTGCCGCCATAGGAATAGCGATATAAATCATGATGGATTGTGTGAATGATTTTAAAGCAAAATAAAGTAAGATGAAAATCAAAACCATTGCGATTGGAACAACGATCATTAAACGATTGGTAGCACTTTCTAAATTTTCAAATTGACCTCCATACGAAATGTTATATCCAGGTGGAAGGTTTAATTCCTTATTTACTTTTTCCTGAATGTCAGTTACTACAGACTTCACATCTCGACCTCTTGTATTCACCCCAACATAAGTCTGACGATAAGTGTCATCTCGTGAAATCTGCATTGGTCCAGGTTCGTATTCAATTTCTGCAAATTCCTTTAACATCACCTGAGAACCATTCGGTAAATCAACAAATAACTTTCGAATGTCATCAATTGACGAACGGTGTTTTTCTCCATAACGTACAACCAAATCGAAGCGTCTTTCTCCTTCATAAATTGTTCCTGCGACTCCACCAGCCAAAGCTGTGCTTAAATAGGTGTTCAATTGTTCAATCGAAACTCCATATTGCGCCACTTTATCTCTGTCAAATTTGATGTTGATTTGTGGTAAACCTGAAGTTCTTTCTGCGTTAACATCTCCAACTCCATCAATGTCTTTAATTAGGTCTGCGAGTTCTGTTGCTTTTTTATTGAGGACTTCTAAATCTTCACCATAAATTTTAATGGCAACATCTTCTCGAACTCCTGTCAGCAATTCATTAAATCGCAATTCAATCGGCTGACTAAAAACGATATTTACTCCGACCAAAACTTCCGCTAATTTATCTTCCATTAAATGAATCAATTCCTCTTCATTTGTAGCGCTTGTCCATTTGTCATGGTCTTTTTCAAGAATCACAAACATATCGGCAATGTCCATTGGCATTGGGTCGGTTGGAATATCAGCAACTCCAATTCGGGAACCAGCAGATTTTACTTCAGGGAAATTCTCCAACAAAGTCATTTCAATTTTCTTGGAAGTAGCAATCATTTCTTCCAAACTACTTCCCGGACGAATCAAGGCTTGAATGGCTAAATCTCCTTCTTTTAATTGTGGAATAAATTCTCCTCCCATTCTGGAAAAAGTAAAAAATGTCATTCCTAAAATTACAACTGCAATGGCAATAACTGCTAATTTGAATTTCATTGCAGCTTCCAATATCGGATGATAAACTTTGTTTATTCCGGCAATAATTGAATTACTGAATCTTTCTAATCCTGCTTCAAATTTAGCATACCAACTTTTCTTGTTTTGAACAGGACGCATAAATAATGCGGCCATCATTGGAACATAAGTCAAACACAAAATAATGGCTCCGATCATTGCAAAACCGAATGTGAATGCCATTGGTTTAAACATTTTTCCTTCAACTCCCGTCAAGAATAAAATCGGCATAAAGACAATCAGGATAATGATTTGACCAAAGAATGCAGATTCCATCATCGTGTTACTCGCTTGAATTGCGACATTGTCCATTTCTTTTCGAGTAAAACTGAGCGTTCCTTTGCGCATTCGTCTTTGAATTTCAAAAACAGTTCCTTCAATAATAATCACCGCACCATCGATTATAATTCCGAAGTCAATTGCTCCTAAACTCATTAAGTTTGCCCAAACTCCAAATTGTTTCATCAGAATAAATGCAAACAATAAGGCCAATGGGATCGTCGTCGCGGTAATTAATCCACCTCTAAAACTTCCGAGTAAAATTACCAATGCGAAAATTACAATCAGCGCTCCTTCAATTAAATTGGTAGCAACCGTATCTGTTGTTCGTCCAATTAATTCACTTTGGTCTAAGAATGGAACGATTTTCAAGCCTTCTGGCAAAGAAGATTGTATTTTGTCGATGCGTTCTTTTACATCTGTGATTACTTTGTTTGGATTGGCGTCTTTCAACATTAAAACCATTCCACCGACAGATTCTTTTCCGTCCTTGGTGAATGCTCCGTAACGCACTTGATGTCCAAATCCTACATTTTCAGCAATATCTGCAATGGTAACTGGAATTCCGTTTTCATTCTTTACAGGGATTTTACGAATGTCATCCAAAGAACGAATCAGTCCTTCTCCGCGAATGAAGTTGGCCATTTTGTTGCGCTCAATGTAAGCTCCACCAGTATTGGTGTTGTTCTCTTCGAGTGCTTTATAAACATTACTAATGGTGACATTCATCGCTTTCAATTTGTCAGGATCTATGCTTACTTCGTATTGTTTTATGTTTCCACCAAAAGCATTTATTCCAACTACTCCATCAATCAAAGTCAATTGTCTGGCAATGATCCAATCTTGAACAGAACGTAATTCTGTAAGTGTGTAAAGCGAATCATATTCCGGATCAACTTCAATATTGTATTGGTATATTTCTCCCAATCCTGTAGTAATTGGTCCCATACTAGGAGCTCCAAACTTACTTGGGATATTTTGACGAACGTCAATAAGTTTTTCTTGTATTAATTGTCGGGCATGGTAAGTCCCTATTTCCTCATTAAAAACAATAGTCACCACAGATAATCCGAATCGTGAAATCGAACGAATTTCTTCAACTCCCGGTAGATTTCCCATTTCTAGTTCCACAGGATAAGTCACGAATTGCTCGATGTCTTCTGTAGATAAATTTGGGGAAACCGTCATTACCTGAACTTGGTTGTTGGTAATATCAGGCACTGAACCTAGATTAATGGTTTTCATTGAAAATATCCCAAAACCAATAATGGCTAAGGTCATCAATCCAATAACTAACTTGTTATTTATGGAAAATGATATAATTCTATAAATCATTTCTTCTTGTATTATAAATTAAAATAAAAGGTTTACGAAAGTGTAAATCCTATAAGGTTTGGACGTTTTGAAAGTCCAAAATACACTGCTTTTTAAGCAATGTTTAATTTATACCAATTATCACTTCAAATGTTTTGGAGAGAATTAACCACTTCATTCGAATTCTGATTTGGTATTATACAAGAAAAATTGGGGGGCCTCTTTGATTTTGATGTTGTTGATCTGGTGGAGAATAATTAGGCGTTGTGTAATCAACAAGTTCTTTTGAACTTTCAAATGCTGGGATGAAAAATGCTGGATATTTTAAAACAGCAATTATAGCTAAAGATTTTATATCAGCCACGTGGTTGTGAACGCTTGCAAAAAATCCAAACTCACATTTTTCTTTCGGATTATCCACATCATCAAAGATATGCTGTAAGATATTAATCACAGAAGTCTGGTCGTCATGATCTTCATGTCCTATATGTGCAATTTCTGGGCTGGAATTCGAAGAATTATGAAAGTGATTGTTGTGAATCGAAACAATATGTTTTTGATGTTCATATTCGCTTTCACAACGTGGCATAAGGCTATTAGTAAGTCCGACCAAATAACCGACAATTAATAAAACCGATATGAACCAACGAATTGCTTTCATTTGACCGCAAAGGTATGAATTTTAAACTATTCTTTTAGTGTTTTGTCTTGACTAGGGTGTTTTTCATTCTGTTTTTAAATAAGAAATGGAATACTTTATTTAGGATGTTTTTTTTAAAAAAGAGATTCCTCGTCGTTTTACTCTGTCGGAATGACAAGGTTTTCGAGTGTTGAGTGGGAAGAAAGTTGCTGAAGCAGAGCTTCAGCAACTTTCTTCCCAAAAATCACAACATGATTTGTCATTCCGAACATTTTATAGAACCAAAGGTTTTATAAAATGGAGGAATCCCTTTTTTTTCAAACTGTTAGTTAGATTATTTCATTAGCAAAAACAGCAATTATCAATTGTCCATTTTTAATTATCAATTATTCCCCACGTTAATAAATATTAAAGGTTCAAGAGAATATTTGCTGCCGAAATAAAAATTATTAATTTAAAGCTAAATCACTTAATCCGATCATTTATAAGCGGATTAGCGTGTTTTAAACTAAAAACTTGTATTATGAAAAATGGAAAATTGATAGCTACATTAGAAGGTTGTATAGTTCATTGTAATCATTGCGCAGACGCATGTTTAGATGAAGACAATATAAAAATGATGGTGGATTGTATTCGAAATGACCGTGTTTGTGTAGAAGTTTGTTCAGCTTTGAAAAATATTTTAGGCACCAGTTATACAAATGTGGACGGATTGGTGAAATATTGTGAGCAAGTTTGTCGAGAATGTGCGGATGAGTGTGCAAAACATGAATCTCAACATTGTAAAGATTGTGCAGAAGCATGTCGTCAATGTGCAGAAGCTTGTAAAGAATATCTTGCTTATAAACATATATTGTAAGACCGCTTTTATTATTCACCAATTCTATGTTTTATAAAACGATACTAATATTTTATTTCTTTATGCTCAATTCAACAAACCATGCTCAAATTTCTATTCCACAATCAATTATCAGTGAAGCAGAAACTGCCTTAAGTTTTTATCCTGAGTTAAAAGAAATTAATCTTGAAATTAGATTCAAAAAGAACATCAAGAAATCGACCATGCAGGCCAGGCCTAAAATAGGAAGTTTTTTCAAGAGTAGAAATAAGAGAGATTATCTCATACTAATTAGTGAAAAATTTAAAATTTCAGATAAAGAATTTTCAACTTTAGATGTTCCAACAGATGTTTTAATTGGTTGGATTGGTCATGAACTCGGACACATCATGGATTATCAAAATAGAAGTAAATTAAACCTCATATGGTTTGGACTGAAATATATTTTTTCAGCGAAATCTATAATAGAAGCAGAGCGTTCAGCCGACACATTCGCTGTTGAAAGTGGAATGGAAGATTACATATTAAAAACCAAAGATTTTATATTGAACAACGCCGGAATAACGGCTTCGTATAAGTTGAGAATTCAGAAATTTTACCTTTCTCCTGAGGAGATAATGGAGATTGTGAATGAAAGAGATGAGTCAATTACGAATGAGACAATTACGAATTAAAAAATAATTACGAATTACGAATTGGAAGAAATTACGATTTTGTAGGACATCAAATTTCTCAGAGTAATTAAAAATAGAGCTGCTCAGAACTGTGACTCATGGTCCTATTTCTAGATAATTCGTATTTGAAAAATCGCTTCGAAGAATTGATTCAACATCCAACCAATTCGTAATTCGTAATTGATTCAATTCGTAATTGTTTTTTCACTTCGAAGAAGAGATTAAATACACAACTCGTTAATAATTAAACATTAAAAATTAATCATTATTGAAGTTTAACGAATTTGGAAAATTCATTAAACTTCGCTTCATCCATTACCTTCTCCAATTTCACTTGTCCACCTTTCTTTTTATTTGCTCCAGACCAATCATAAAATACCGAAGTTGGAATTAATTTAACTTTCAATCCTTTTAAAGCTTTACTGCGGGCAACTTTATAGTTCTTATTTCCTTCTTTAAGGTAGTTGTCAATTGCTTCACTTATTTTTTCACTGTCTAACTCTTCATCAACGCCAATGTACCAAAAGTGATAAAATTCACCATCTTCAGCACGTTTTGCACAAACAGTATATTCTGTGATTTTCGTTGAAAATTCATCCTCTAATTGCTGCATTGCATCATCCATTTTGTTGACTGACAATTGCGATCCAACGGTATTTAAAAAGAATTTTGTTCTTCCCGTAATTTTTATTTCCGCTCTTTCAACGTCGGTAAATTCAATAGTGTCGCCAATTTCATATCTCCATGCTCCGCTAACGGTGCTAATAATTAAAACATATTCTTGGTTAAGTTTCACATCTTTCAAACTTATCGAAGGTGCGTTTTCCACCAAAGAACCATCTTGTTGAATATATTGCGCTTCAAAAGGAACAAATTCAAAGTAAATTCCATTGTCGACTAACAATTGCATCGCATCCGTTTCTGGTCGGGTTTGAGAGGCGATAAATCCTTCTGATGCAAAATAAGTATCAATAACTGTTATCGGGTGACCGAGTAAATCATTAAAACTTTTTTCATAAGTTCTAAATGCTACTCCTCCAGAAGTATAAACTTGAAAATTTGGCCAAATTTCATGGATGTTATTGAGCTTATGATATTCAATTACTTTCTTAATCATTAATTCAATCCAAGTTGGAATACCGCTAATAGCACCAATATCCCAATTTTTTGCGTTTTCTGCTATGGCTTGAATTCGAGCTTCCCAATCATCTATTTTTGAAATATCTTCTCCTGGTTTATAATATCCTTTAAACCAAAATGGAATGTTTTTGGTACTTATTCCGCTGATTTCTCCTTCAAGATAGTTTTGGTTTTCCTTTAAATTTGTTGAACTACCTAACATCATGATGTCTTTTTCAAACAAATCTGCTTCAAAATCAAAATTGCTTAATGCAGTGACTTGTCTTATTCCAGCTTGTTTGATTGCGTCCAACATGTCATCGGTAATTGGAATTCGCTTACTTTTTTTTCCTGTAGTCCCAGAACTTAAAGCAAAGAATTTTGGTAATCCAGGCCATGTTACGTTTTCTTCTTCACTGTCATAACGGTGCCACCATTCATCATTTATTTTATTGTAATCAAAATAAGGAATTGACCCTGAAAAAGTTTTTTCTACGTTTTCAGATTTCAATATTTCTTCAAATTTATAATGTTTACCGAATGCGGTATTTTTAGCTTGATTTAGTAAACTTTTAAGTACCTCTTCTTGGGCTTCTACAGGATTAACTTCACTCGATATAAATCCTTTGAAATCGATAAGTCCTTTTATTATATTTCCAAATACAGGCATAAAATTCTTTGTTGTGTGAGTAGTTAAAAAAAATCTAATTCTATCAAATTTGAAATTCAATGAGTTTCCAAATGGAATAAAACATTCAAAAGCTCAAAATTAAAGAAAAATGAAGTTTTCCTAAGTTGTCAAATGTTTAAAATTCTTAAATTTTCATTTGAATATTCAAGTTGTTTTATTTCTAATGGAAACTTTAAAATACCTTAATTTAATTCCAATCCTTAATGATTTAAGTGCTTAACAATAATTAACACGTTACAGATTGACAGTGGCTTAACAATGAACATCTTTGTAAAACAGAACAAAAATTATGGAAGAAAATACATCATCCTCAATCACACCAGCTGATTCAATTCGTCAGTTGACAGAGAAAATACAAAATGAAACTCCACTTATCGATATGATTAATAGGGAGTTGTCAAGTGTTATTGTTGGTCAAGATAGAATGTTAGAACGCTTGTTAATTGCGCTTTTAGCAGATGGACATATTTTATTAGAAGGAGTTCCCGGATTGGCAAAAACATTAGCAATTAATACCCTTGCCGATGTTGTTGGTGGAGAATTTAGCCGTATTCAATTTACACCAGACTTATTACCTGCAGATGTTACAGGTACACAAATTTACAATCAAAAAACACAAGAATTTTCAGTTACTAAAGGACCAATATTTGCCAATTTTATATTAGCAGATGAGATCAATAGAGCTCCGGCAAAAGTTCAATCTGCTTTGTTGGAAGCGATGCAAGAAAGACAAGTTACAATTGGTGATGAGACATTTAAATTGCCAGTTCCGTTTTTAGTAATGGCAACGCAGAATCCGATTGAACAAGAAGGAACATACCCTTTGCCTGAAGCACAAGTTGACAGATTTATGTTGAAAGTAAGGCTAGATTATCCAACTCCAGAAGAGGAGATGCAGATTTTACGCAGTAATGTGAGAAGAGAAGGTTTGAACAAGGCAAAAGCTGTTGTGAGTCCAAAGGATATTCTTCGCTTGCGTGAGTTAGTACGAGAAGTATATTTGGATGAAAAAATCGAGAAATACATCATCGATATTGTTTTTGCGACAAGAGATCCTGAGAAATATGATTTAACAAATTTAACACCTCTAATTGCTTTTGGAGCTTCTCCACGTGCGAGTATTAATCTTGCTTTGGTAGGAAAAGCAAATGCTTTTTTACAAGGACGCGCTTACGTAATTCCAGAAGATATTCGAAATATAGCCGTTGATGTAATTCAACACAGATTAGGATTGACTTATGAGGCAGAGGCCGAAAATGTAAGTGCCAAAGAAATTGTTGAAAAAGTTTTGGCAAGAGTTGAAGTTCCGTAAAGTATAATCTGAATGGAAACGAAAGAACTACTGAAAAAAGTAAGAGAGATTGAGCTCAAGACGCGTGGACTCACCAAACAGGTGTTTTCAGGAGAATACCATTCCGCTTTTAAGGGAAGAGGTATGTCTTTTTCAGAAGTTAAAAACTATCAATTTGGTGATGATGTAAGAAGTATTGATTGGAACGTAACCGCCCGATTCAACGAACCATTTGTGAAAATATTTGAAGAAGAACGAGAACTTTCAGTTTTTATGGTTTTGGATATTTCGGGATCTAATAATTTTGGAACCCGGACAAGATCAAAAAAAGAATTAATGCTGGAAGTAGCTGCCGTTCTCGCCTTTTCAGCAATTGCTAACAATGATAAAGTCGGAGCAATATTTATTACTGATGAGGTGGAGAAGTTTATCCCACCAAAAAAAGGACGAGCACATGCTTTAATGATTTTAAGAGAATTGATACTTTTTAAACCTAAAAATAAGGGGACTAATTTAAACGAAGGTCTACGCTTCTTTAGAAATGTAGTCAAAAAACGAAGTATTTGCTTTTTAATAAGTGATTTCTATGATGAAAATAACTTTGTTGAAGGTTTGAAAATTGCAAATAGAAAACATGATATGGTCGCCTTACGCATATTTGATCCAGTTGAAAAAGAACTCCCAAATTTAGGATTGATAAAAATGTTTGATGCAGAAAATAATGTTGTGAAATGGGTGAACACAAGTTCTAAGAAAGTGAGAACACATTATAAAAATCAGTTTATAACAAGCGAGGAAAATTTGAATGTTCAATTTAGAAAGTCAGGTGTTGATTATGCCTCTCTTTCTACTGATGGGAAGTATTTAGCGGAATTAAATAAACTTTTCTTAAAGCGAAGTAGATGATTAAATGGTGCTTAAATATCATTTTTTTGCTGGGAGTTTCCTTCTCTTTTGGACAGCAATTGAATATAAGTTTGAATAAAGAAGAAGTTAAAATTGGTGAGCCATTTACATTGACTTATTCTGTGATCAGTACTTTTAAATTAGACAGTATTGTTTATTTTGAATACAACGATGTTTTTCCTGGGAAAAATAGTTCAGATATTGAAAAAGAAGGAATTAATGTTTCTTATGATATTGAAATCTCAAAAGGATTTTCAGACACAAATTATCAAGACGGAAAAGAATTTATTTGGAAAGGAAGCTATGAATTGATTGCTTGGGACAGTGCATTTGTAATTATTCCTCCTGAAATAATTACAATCGAGGACAGTATTTTTATTTTTCCAGCAGGATTAATTCATGTGTTAAGTCCAGAAATTAATGCGACCCAACCTATTTATGATATTAATGAATCATTTACAGAGTTGCCCAGTAAAAGTGCTTTTTTGCAATTTATAAAGCAAAATTGGTTGTGGATTACAATAGCTTCTGTACTCCTAATAGCAGTTGGGATTTACTTGATTAGAAGATCTCAAAAAGAGCCAGCTCCATTAAGTTTAAGAGAAAAAACATTAGCTCAAATTGATCAATTAGAAAAAAGCAGAGCGTACGAAGTCAATTTGAAAGAATATTATTTTGAGCTTTCTGTGATTTTGAGAAGATTCTTTGCTGATCATTATCAGAGTAGAATAATGGATAAAACCACCGCAGAAATTGAGGTTATATTGGCTAAAAATGGTTTAGACAAAAAAATGATTCTTTTAACACGACAATTGTTGATGCAATCAGATTTAGTAAAGTTCGCGCAATCTGTACCTGAATTAAAAGAAATTCAAAATGTAACTAATAACGCGAGACAAGTGGTAAATGAAATTGCAGATTTAGACCTGAAAGATGAAAAATAGTATGCTCTTAAATATAAGATTTTGGGAATATGAATTCTTCTCTCCACATTGGTTGTGGTTACTTTTGCTGGTTCCTGTTATTCTGTTTTTCCGATATTACAAACTAGAAAGAAGTGAAGGTGTTGTTAAATTCTCTCAACCTTTAAGTCAACTTAAAAACATAGCATTCACACCAATAAAATGGGTGATTCTAGGGATTTATGCCTGTTTAGGAATTGGATTGTCTTTATTGATTTTCGCCATGGCATTGCCTGTATTTCCATTCTCAGATGACAATGATAAGCAATACGATAATGGAATAGATATTATGATTTCCATGGACGTTTCTTTAAGTATGTTGGCAACAGATTTTTTGCCAAATCGATTGGAAGCTGCCAAAGAAGTTGCTAAGGAGTTTGTCGATGGACGAAGCTCTGACAGAATTGGGTTTGTGGTTTTTGAAGGAGAAGCTTACACTGCCTGTCCACCAACTAGGAATTACGATTATCTAAAACAAACTATTGATGAAATACAATCTGGTAAAATGGAGCCAGGAACAGCAATCGGAACTGGATTAGGAACCGCAGTCGCAAGATTAAGAAGCGATACCGTAACATCAAAAGTGATTATACTTTTGACCGATGGCGATTCAAATCGTGGTGAATTATCTCCTTTGTCGGCCGCTGAATTAGCGAAGAATAAAGGCATCACAGTTTACACAATTGGAGTGGGTAAAAAAGGAATTGTAAAAATGCCAATTAATACTCCTTTTGGTCAGATTTATAGAGAGACTCAAGTTAATATTGATGAAGGTTTGTTAGAAAAAATAGCCACCTCAACTGGAGGAGCTTATTTTAGAGCAACGGATAAAAATTCATTAAGAACAATTTACGATACAATTGACAAAATGGAAACGCGAAAAATGGTCAACAATAGTATTAAAAAAGAGCCGCCTTATCGTCCAGATTACTTCCTTATTTATGGTTTGATTTTAATTTTTGTCGGTTTTGTCGCAGAACAATTATTGCTAAAGAAAAATGCCTAAAAGAAAATTGACATATACTTATCGTTTGCCATTCTTTACCGGATTGGTGTTAGGTTTTGAATTCATGTTTTGGATTATTATGTGGCAATTAATGTCGATTTTTGGTGTCTTTTCACCTGAATCATCAGCAGAGATATTGTCATTTCTTCATCCGGAATTCGCATGGTTATTTGTGTTGTTGCCAATTTTAATGGTCGTTTTCTTTTACCAGTTATTCAAGCGCAATCAATTGGTTAACAATATTGGAAGTATTAATACGCTTCAGACATTCTTAAAATCCGTTGCTACACGTAAAGTTTTCTGGCGATATTTCTTGATTAGAAATGCTGTGGTTTTTATCGTTTTCGCTTTAATGCAGCCTGCTTTAGGTACTAAAAATGTTCAAGGACAATCCAATGGCATAGAATTGATTTTCGCTGTAGACATTTCTAATTCCATGAATACCCGGGATATTCAAGGTGGGGAAACCCGCTTAGAAGTTGCAAAAAGAGCAATGAACCAATTGGTTAATCAGTCGGCAGCAGCTCGTGTAGGATTATTGGTTTTTGCAGGAAGTGCTTATCCTCAACTTCCACTTACTGCAGATAAAGAAGCTGCTAAAATGTATATCGATGAACTAAATACAAGTTTTATTTCAAATCAAGGAACGAATGTCGCTGCGGCTTTGAAGGAGTCTAGTCGCTTTTTCTCCAAGCAAAGAACAAAGAAAGTATTGATTCTTATTACTGATGGAGAAGATCATGAAGGTGGACTTAAAGAAGCTTATAACGCCATAAAAAAGAGGAATATTGAAGTCTTAATTTTAGGGGTTGGAACAGAAAAAGGAGGAATTGTACCAATGGATGAGTCGCCAAATTCAGTTTCTTTAAAAGATGAATTGGGCAGGTCTGTAATTTCAAAAGTGAATTTAGCAATGCTTGAAGAGATAGCTGACAATCTAAATGGAGATGTTATTTTGTCAAACGAATCTTTTCCGAATGTTTCTAAATTTTTAACTCAAATTAACAACGGTTCAAGTGATAACCTAGTAAATTTGGACTTCAAAGTAAAAGAGAACAGATACCAATGGCCTTTGTCAATTGCAATTTTATCGATGCTTCTTTTATTTATATGGGAATCAATTCCCAAACCAAAGAATAATTCAAATGATGCGTAGCTTTTTATTCATAGCTGTAACTTTATGCATGACAGGGTTCGTAACCGGACAGTCATGGGAAGATTCTTTGCGTATTGGTAAAAAATATTATCAAGAAAAACAGTTTGATAAAGCCTATAAAACATTGTTAGAAGCTCAAAAATTAGCACCAAGCACAATCGATTTATCACAAGATATTGGAAATGCAGCCTATAGAAATGAAGATTTTGAAATGGCAGAAAAAGCATTCCGTGCCGCAGCTACTATGGACAATGACGAAAGCAAAAATGCTCAAAATTGGCACAATGTAGGCAATAGCCAAATGAAAGCTAAAAACTACCCAGCTGCAATTGAAAGCTATAAACAGTCTTTGCGTAAGAATCCAACAGATGAAAGAACACGTTACAATTTGGCTGAAGCTCAAAGAAGATTAAAAATTCAAGAGGAACAAGAGCAGCAACAAAACCAAGATCAACAAAGTCAAGACGATCAAGACAATAAAAACCAGCAGGAGAAGAGTGATCAACAAGATAAAAATAATCAGTCTGAAGGAGACGAAAACAAAAATCAGCAACAAAAACCGACTGAACAGGGTGGATCTCCAAATGAGAATGCCAATTCGGAACCTGAATCTAAATTGTCTGATCGAAAAACAGAGCGTATTCTTGAGGATTTATTGAAACAAGAAATGCAAACTAAAAAGAAAGTTAGAGGAATGGAATCGGGTAAAAACCAAGAACAAATTAAATCTGGAAAAAGATGGTAAGGCTAATGCTCTTACATATCGTCCTGTTTTTTGCAATTGGCTTTTCTTTTGGTCAAAATGCAATTGTTGAATTGGAAATTAATCCAAAAACTGTTGAAAAAGGACAATCAATTTCTGTGACTATAAAAACAAATGTAGATGGTCAGACGGACATGAATTTACCCGACGAATTTATCCAATCTGGAGCTGTTCAATCGGGAATGTCATCTTCAATCGTTTCTATTGATGGGAAACAACAAGCCGTAAGTTTCAAATATCAAGCTTTTACAGGTTATTTCGAAAAAGCAGGATCCTATGTTATTGGCCCTGTTGTAATTAAAACAAGAAATGGCGAAATACAATCAGAACCGCAAACGGTTAGGGTGATAAAACGTCAAAATATGATTAGCGAAGATCCTGGAAAGAATATGCATCAGATGATTTTCGGGATCATTGAGCAGTCCAAAAAGGAGCTCTACGAAGGTGAACCTTTAGTTTTAGAAGGAAAAGTATATTCACAAGTTGATGTTTTACAAGTAGAAGGTTTCAGTCCATTTGTTTTTAATGGTCCATCAGATAACCATGTGTTGGCAATTGCAAACCCAAATCAAACGAATAGTTCTTATGATGTTATTAACGGAAAAAATATTCAAACCTTCAAAATAGGTAAGATGGTGATTTTTCCAGAAAAAATAGGAACATATAAGATAAAGCCTTTTCAATCTGTTTTGTTGTATAATGACCCACGTACAAATTATCCAGAGCGTGTAAAAATCGTTTCGAATGAAACAACTGTTGTGATAAAACCACTTCCTGAGGGAATGCCAAAGCATTTTATTGGTGCTGTTGGACAATTTGGGATTTCAGCTAAATTTTCAAATACAAATTTAGATCAGGGTAAGGTTGTCGAATTAAAAGTGACAGTACGTGGAAATGGAAATCTACATAATATTGAAAAACCTAAGATTTATTTACCAAGCGGACTAGCATTCTATGGCGATGCAGAGATTGTTGATTCTATTAGCTATTCAACAAGAGGATCGGAGGGGAGTAAGACATTTACCTATTTTATTCAAGTGAATCGTCCAGGGAACATTCAAATTAATCCGATTAAGATTGCTTATTTTAATCCGAAAACGGCGAAATACGAAACTGCTCAATGTAAGGTGAAAACCCTTCGTGTTATCTCTAATGGTGAAGAAGTGAAAGAAATTCCAAAACCCCAAAAAGAAGAAGTTAGAACACCTACAATGCAGCCTTATATAACTGATAAAATTGGTGTGGATCGTTCGTCTAGTCCTCTATTGAGCGGTTGGCAAGGTGTAGCTATTATATTTTCACCATTGATGTTAGGCTTGTTTTTAGGCCTTGGAGTACGCATTAAAAAACAAAAAGAAGACGCTTCTAATTTCAAGAAATTATCTACGCAGCATAGAGTTGACGCTTTATCAGGTATTTTAAAATTAAGAGAAGAAAATAATAATATTGACAAGCTAGGAGAACTTACACGTTTATTGATTCGTTTTTTAGCAAGTGAATTTAAAGTAGACAATGGAGAAATTACTAGGGTATTTTTAAAAGCAAAGGTTCCAGATGAAATTTCCGAGGAATTATTTGAAAAAATCGTTTCTGTATTTAATGATTTGGACTCAAAAAAATATGGAGGAAGTATTGATAATTCAGATGTTTCACATTTAAAAGATGAGGTTGAATACATTGTAAAATCATTTGAAGAATGAGACTAATTTTGCTTTTTATATCGTTGTTTACTCTTTCGTTTATTGGCAGAGCGGAGCATTCATTATTTAATAGTGGACTTGATGAAATAATGCAAAATGATTTTAAAAAGGCACAAAGTGAATTTTTAGATGACATAAAAAAGCAGCCATCGTTTTCATCTTATTATAATTTAGGAGTAGCTTCAGGAAGTTTGGAAGAATGGAGTAAAGCGAAATGGGCATTTGAATCTTCGTTAAAATATAAACCATTAAACGGAGATGCTCAATTTAATGCTAAGTTCGCAACTAATAAATTGAGTCAGAATAACATGTGGACACATCCTTATCCATGGTTGGAGCGTGTGGTTTTAGGATTTGGAGCAACTACTTGGACAATTTTTGTATGTATTTCTTCAATCTTTCTCGGATTGCTTATTTTTAATATCGTTTCAAGACGAAAATCTAAATTTAAGAAATGGTGCTTGCGTTTAATTTCACCGGCTATACTACTTTTTGTAGTTTCCTTTTATGGAATTTATTCCATCAATAAACATTACAATATAGAACGTTACGGAATCATGAAATCCCCTAAAACTCATTTTTATATTTCTCCGAATGGCGTGCAAATTAAAGATGAAATTGATGCTGGAAGTAGATTGAGGTTGATGAAGTATTTCAAGGACAGCACTTGGGTTCAAGTTAAGTCTAAAGACAATAATTATTTATGGATAGAGAGTAAGGATTTGTTTACTTACTAGGAGTTAGTTTTAAAATGATTTATTGATTTTTATGGTTAATTGCCTTTCTTGTATTTAGCCTAAAAATAGAAACTGAATAACCAGACTTATGAGAGTTTTCATCATTTTAATATTCATATCCACTTTGTCAAAAGTATTTGGACAGTCAGACTTAACCGTTCTTCTGAAAAATATTCAAACTATAAACCTGCCCTTCACAACAGAGCAGGGAAAGAATAAAGAAAGAGAGAAAAAGAAAATTCTTGAGTCCTCTGACAGTTTATTTATCATGGAAAAACTGAATAATAAGCTCCCAAAGAAAATAAATCCATACGGAAATTCACCTTTTGGACAAATTGATTGTCAAGACGCATCAAATTGCGACAAGCTCGAAAACCTAAAAGAAATTTCAATTTTATGGTTCCTTAAAGTAAGTGAAAACAATTTTTTATTATACTTAGAATTTGAAAAAGACGGACAATTCGGATTGGTGTTTGGCGCTTTATTGAGTATGAATGAAAACGGTGAGCTAGTTGACTGGTTCTTCTCTGATGGAAGTGTAAATAGTGGAAATCCTAACGGTAATGTAAGTAGAGATTTCACAATTCAAAAGGACACAACCATTCTTATTGAAGAAGCTTCTTGGGGTAACAATACAATTTCCTATAGTTTCAAATCCAACCATAAAATAATCATGAATGCTGGAGACAATTTCGATCAAAAATATTCAATAGGGAAATTTGATTTGAGGAGTTTGAGCATTAAATACTAAATCAGAAATAAATACCATCAATATGCAATTGCCATATAAATTCAAAGACTATTTGAAGAGCGTATATGTTTTGCGGCTCTATATCAAATACTGTGGGTAATCAATTTTAATCCTTCGAAAAATTAATGGTTCTACTACGAATTTAACTGTAACCTACACGAGTTGTATTTCAAAGTATTTATTTCATATTCACAAGCAAGCATATGGCGGTCTGTATTTCAGTTGATTAGTCCCGTCGGGACGGCATATTAATAGCCAAGGACGTGAGTCCTTGGTTTAAAACAAATAGATATAATACAAAACCCAACAAAATCGACCTAATTGCACGCAATTAGGTCGATTTTGTTGGGTTTTGTTTTGGTTTGTATCGTTTAGCGGATGGACTTACGTCCATCCCTATTAACATGCCGTCCCTCTGGGACTTAGAATCATAAATACTTAAATAACAAGAGCTTATAAGATTAAACAAAAAGTATTTTAATAGAAAGTTTCCATTTAAATAAAAGTAGAACCAAATTAACAATCGTTTAACTTCAATTAAAACCATAGATTTTAAATCTACCCACACAAAATCATATAGAACCTCTTTTGCCGTTAGGTATCATTTTTCTTTTGACATCTTGTTTCTATTCTGGTCAATACAATGCCACTTATAAGGTTCAGAATGTAAAGACGAATGAAAGCGTTCAAGAACTTTCGATTGAGTTTATTAATCAATTGGCAGATAAGAATTCATTAAGTTCAGATCAAAAATTCAACGGAATTGATACCCTAGGTTTTCATGGTTCGCCTTACCATTCCTTTAAATTCTGGTTTGAAAAAGAAGATTCCAACACAATTGTAAAATTAGATTATTGAGGTAATTTTGGAAGTAGAAAAGAGCAGCCTTACAAAGACTTTTTTAATGAACTTAATGAGTTTATGGAAATAAACTTTATTGTGGTTAAAAAAGACATCAAAGAAGTGAATAATTTGAAAGGCAAAAAGTAATAATCCAGAAAATTTAAATAGCACATTCCTTTTGGGAGTAATTCTTTTTTGATAGATTGTTGTCAAGATTCATTTTTTTATTGTAATATATTGATATTAAAGCCTCCCTTGTTTTGTTTTTTCGTTCCTTTTTCTATATCTACAACAATATTGAACATTTATTTCTAGTTTGAAAAGAGTTTAATCTTCTTCATCTAGCCAATTATAATTCCCTCCATCTTCTCATCCCTTAACATTGATTTAATATACCTTTAATTTTCCCTTAAAAAGAAAAGAGATTTTCATCCGCACCTTTGTTCTAAATAATTAAAGAACTTAAAAATGAAAATTAGAAAATTAAAAGTTGGCGGATTAATGGTCATTGCGACACTGACATTTGCCACTACATCTTGTAAAAAAGAAGGATGTACAGATGAAACAGCAATCAATTTCAGCGAAAAGGCTAAAAAAGATGATGGTTCATGCAAATACGAAGAAGTTGTAAGTGATGGTTCTACGGTAATGGTTTCTCAAAATGTTACCAAAAACACTACTTGGACAAATGATAAAGTGTATGTTTTGAATACAAGAGTAACTGTTGTTTCAGGAGCAACATTAACAATTGAAGCAGGAACAATCATAAAGGGTGAAGTTGGGACAGGACCAAACGCAACAGCATTAATTATCGCTAGAGGTGGAAAATTAATGGCAATAGGAACATCAACTTCTCCAATTATCTTTACAACGATAGCAGACGAAATTAAACCAGGTCAAATTGATAGTCCAAACATGAGCGCTGGATTAGATGGACTTTGGGGAGGAGTAATCGTTTTAGGTAACGCACCAATTTCTGCAGATAATCCTTCAGTTCAAATAGAAGGAATTCCACCATCAGACCAAAATGGTTTATACGGAGGTTCAGATGCAACAGATAATTCAGGAATTTTAAAATACATTTCTATTCGTCACGGAGGTGCTAATATCGGTGAAGGAAACGAAATCAACGGTTTAACATTGGGTGGTGTTGGAAATGGAACAATCATTGAAAATATTGAAGTGGTTTCTAACCAAGATGACGGTGTTGAATGGTTTGGAGGATCAGTTAACGTGCGAAATGTAATTGTTTGGAATGCTGGAGATGATGCTTTAGATACCGACCAGTCTTGGAGTGGAACATTAGACAACTTCATTGTTATTGCAGGAGAAAGTACAGATCACGCATTAGAAATTGACGGACCAGAAGGTTCATTCCTTGCTGCACATACATTGAAAAACGGATCTATCAAAGGAGCAGCTAATTCAGAATTAGGAGATTTTAGAGATGGAGCAAGAGGAACGTTTGAGAATATTTACTTCTTTGGATTCCCAAATCCAGCAACTGATGGAAGAGGAGATTTCTCTTTGAGTGGTCAACCTTCAATGGATAATTTCGCAAGTGGAATGCTAAACTTTTCAAATATTCAAGTAACACTTCCAAGCGGAGTTATGTTAACTGATGTATTCAAAAATGGAACTGATGTTCATGCAACAAATGTTTCTGAAGGAGCTAACACTGTTGGTGCAGATGTAACTCCATTTTTAGGATGGACACTTTCAGATAAACGCGGAGAATTAACAAATTTCTAAATCAATATAAAACTAAAACAACCTAAGAGCTATTGCTTTTGGGATTGTTTTATTTATTGCTTTTAAATAATGACTTTTATGAAATTACATTTAATATATTTCACATTTCTTTTTATCGGATTATCAACTGTTGGATTTTCTCAACAAGGATTTATTAACGGAGTAATTGATGACGAAATAACGGGCGAGAAACTTCCAGGTGTTCGGGTAATGGTGAAGAATCATAAAATCGGAGCTTATTCTGATCTGGATGGAGGTTTTGATATTTCATTGCCGTCAGGAACTTATGATTTACAAGTAACATACATGGGTTACGATACCTTGACTGTGAGTGAAGTAGTCGTGAAATCAAATGAAACTACAGGCTTAGCTGTTCTTAAAATTAAATCACAAGTGAGTGATTTTGAAGAAGTAGTTATTTCTGCAAATCGTAAAACGAATACTGAAAATGCAATTCTATCCTTAAAGCAGAAGTCAACCAATATGATTGATGGAATGTCCTCCGCTAAATTTCGTAAAACTGGTGATTCTGATGCGGGTTCAGCAATGAGAAGAATTCCAGGGGTTTCTTTAAGCGATGGGAAATATATTTTTATTCGCGGAATAGGGGACAGATACAGTAAAACATTATTGAACGGATTAGAAGTTCCAGGTTTAGATCCTGACCGAAATACAGTTCAAATGGATATTTTCCCGACTAAAATTATTGATAATATTGTTGTGTATAAATCTGCTTCAGCCGACTTACCAGCAGATTTCGCAGGAGGTTTAATTGATATCACATTAAATAGTGCAGCTACAGAAAATACTCGTAGTATTTCAATGAGTACCGCATTCAATCCAAATTATCATTTTAAAAGTAATTATTTAACCTACGAAAAAAGCGGAGCAGATGTTATGGCTTTGGGAAAAGATTCTCGTGCTATTCCTGCAGAAAATAATATTCCATTTTTCGCAGAAACTATCGCTGATCCAAATGGTGCAAAAGCCAAACGTTACAAACAAATCTTAGGTTCATTTGACCCTCAATTGGCAGCAATGGAATCAAGTTCTATGATGGATATTGGAATAGATGCAAATGTTGGAGATTTATTTAAGAAAAAAGGATATACAATAGGGTATAACTTCAATGTCTCTTATAAAAATGAAACTCAGTTTTTTGAAGATGCTTTATTCTCAAGATATGGTTTGTCAAATGACAGAAATGAGAACAAATTAGAATTGAGAGAACTTCAGAAAGGAAATTATGGTGAAAATAATGTTTTGTTGAGCGGAATGTTTGGCTTAACCTTAAATACTAAAAGATCTAAATATAATTTCAATCTTTTGCATTTACAAAATGGAACATCAACTGCAGGAATTTTTGATTATGACAAAACAGATCAAGGGGCAGTTTTTTCTGGATTTCAACACAATCTAGAATATGCACAACGTTCATTATCGAATGTAATTATTTCTGGAAGTCATAAATTTACAGGAAGTGACTGGGCACTAGATTGGGCTTCGTCAACTTCTTTGTCTTCTATTGATAATCCTGATATTCGTTTTACGAGATACGAAGAAAGAAGTGATGGAAGTTTTAATATAGGAACAGAATCAGGATTTCCAGAAAGAATTTGGAGAGAATTAAATGAGATCAATACTTCTGCAAAAGTTGATTTATCAAAGAAAATAAAGCTTTTCGGAAATGAAGGTCAGTTTAAATTTGGAGCAGTTCAGAATTACAAAAAGCGTGATTTTAAAATCCGTTCATTTCAAATTAATGTAAGGAATGTAGAATTAACTGGAGATCCAAACGAGCTTTTTGCAGAAGAAAACTTATGGCCTTATAATGGTGATATTTCAAAAGGAACTACATTTGAAACGCCATTTATTCCAGTTAATCCAAATCAATTTGAATCTTCTGTATTGTCAACTGGAGTTTATGGTTTAACAGAAATTTCTCCTGTTGATCGTTTAAAAATTGTTTTAGGATTAAGAACAGAATTGTATAGTCAGAAATATACTGGAAGAGATCAATTGGGGACAAATGTTTTGAATAATGATGTGGTTTTAGAAGAATTAGGCTTTTTTCCTTCAATGAATGTTGTGTATGCTGTTTCTGAAAAGCAAAACATCCGCATGTCTTATGGGAGAACAACAGCAAGACCATCATTTAAAGAATTGTCCTATTCTGAAATCTTAGATCCAATTACCGGAAGAACTTTTATTGGTGGATTGTTTAGAGATGCCAACGATGTTTTAGGAGTTGAATATTGGGATGGTAATTTAGTAAGTACATCAATTCATAATTTTGATTTACGTTGGGAAATGTTCCACGGAAGAGGACAAACTTTCTCCATCAGTGGATTCTATAAAATGTTTAATAATCCAATAGAAGTTGTTCAATTCGCTACTCAAGCGGGAGCTTTTCAACCAAGAAACGTTGGAAACGGAACAGTTTTAGGATTAGAACTTGAGGCACGACAATCATTAGATTTTATAGCTAAAAAGCTAAGTAATTTTAATTTAGCGATGAATGTGACTTTAACGCAATCTCAAATTGAGTTAAGCGCAACAGAATACGAATCGAGAGTTACGAATGCCAGATCAGGACAAGAAATTAGTGAGTTCAGAGATATGGCAGGTCAAGCACCTTGGATTATCAACGGAGGAATTGAATACAAAGGAAATCGAGGTTTTGGAAAGAATCTAGCAGCTGGAGTTTACTACAATGTGCAAGGAGAAACCTTATTGTTTTCTGGAATTGCAGACCGACCAGATATTTATACAGTTCCTTTTCATGGAGTAAACATGAACGTTTCGAAGAGTTTTGGGAAGAAAGATCAGTTTAATGCTGGAATTATGCTAAAAAACATCACAAATGCTAAAAAAGAAGCTGTTTTTAAATCGTATGAAGCAGAAGACCAATATTTCTTCTCTATTCGTCAAGGAACGACGGTGAGCTTGAAGATGAGTTATAATTTTTAAAGGCCCTTTTCTCTCTTTTGAGCTTGCGCAAAAGCCCATACACTGGTACGGACGATTTGTAAATCGTCCATGCTGGTGCGGAGGAAAACATCAAAATAACTGCATATAAAAACAACTGTTACCACGAGATGAATTAACTGTTACTACTAGAGAAAACAACTGTTACAACGAGATGAAATCTCGCGGTAACAGTTTAAAAAAAAAGTTATAAATCAAAAAAGAGGGATAGAAATAATGGCGTTATAGCGCCATTATTTCTATCCCTCTTTTTTGAACACACACACACCACAAAATCAGTTACCACGAGATTTCAATTCGCGGTCTGATTCAATTATAGTCCAAGTGGTTCTTCCTCTCAAAATGTTGGGGTTTTTAACCTCTTTTGCACCTGCGCAAAAAACCCTGCAACGGTACGGACGATTTGTAAACTTAGCGAAGCGATCTCATGACCAAAGGGAGTAATCGTCCTTGCTGGTGCAGAGGAAAACAGCCCATCATTAAAACCTAAAGCATCCTCGAATATTCCCCATATAAATCGAAGAGAAGATCCCTTCCAATTCCAAAATCTCCAATTGCGAAGCCCTCAGGCCCCGGCTTTAAACGAAAAGCTTGTGGAACTTGTTTGCCCAATTCCACAGCGATAAAAAGCGACAAAAGAAGCTCTTTTAGCGCTGATTGGATTGGTGCAAAACAAGGAGACAACTTGAAGGTGGAGACGGATTAAGGCGCCCACAAAGAAATAATCACTGCAATTTTCCTTTGTGGATAGTAAGGACGTTTTGCAAAACTTCCTTACTACACGCAAACATATATAAACAAACGCTCAGCAAATTGTCCGAATCATCTTAAATCTTGATTTTAACCATAATTTTCGAAAACAAACCTTCCGATTACTTGATAATTTTCCTAATTTTCATTTGCTTTGTTGATTACAATTAATTGAATCAAATAATGAATGCGGTTGAATTTTGAACATCAGAAAACGATTTTATTTTTAATACACGCAGGAATAAAAAACAACAAACAATGAAGAATATTTTAATATTAGGAGCAGGGTTATCATCTTCCTCACTAATACGTTACCTTCTCCAAAATGCGGAAAAGGAACAATGGCACTTGAAAATTGTAGATCAAAACAAGGAAGCTATTGAGAAAAAAATCAACGGATCGAAGTATGCAACGGCAATGGTTTTTAATGCTTTGGATCCTGTCGAAAGAAGACCAGAGATTGAAAAAGCAGACATCGTAATCAGCATGTTACCAGCACGTTTTCACGTGGATGTAGCAAAGGATTGTATTCAAATGAAGAAAAATTTGATCACGCCTTCTTACGTTTCTCCGGAAATGAAAGCGTTGAATGAAGAAGCAAAGGAAGCTGGAATCATCATCATGAACGAAATTGGAGTTGATCCTGGAATCGACCACATGAGTGCGATGCGTGTGATTGATGAAATTCGTGATGCCGGTGGTGATATGAAAGTTTTTGAATCATTTACAGGTGGATTAGTTGCCCCAGAAAGTGATGACAATCCTTGGAATTATAAATTTACTTGGAATCCAAGAAACGTTGTTTTGGCAGGTCAAGGCGGAACTGCACAATTTATTCAAGAGGGACTTTACAAGTATATTCCTTACTATAAATTATTCCGTCGTACAGAAATAATCGACATCGATGGATACGGTCGTTTTGAAGGATATGCCAACAGAAATTCATTGATGTACCGTGAGTTATATAATTTGGAAGGAATTCCAACAATTTACCGTGGAACATTAAGAAGAGTTGGTTTTTCTAGAGCTTGGGACGTTTTTGTTCAATTGGGAGCAACGGACGATTCTTATACTTTGGAAGGAAGTGAGAATATGAGTAACCGTGATTTTATCAACTCATTTTTGCCATACAATCACAGCGATTCTGTTGAATTGAAATTGCGTCACTACATGAAAATCGATCTCGATGATTCATTATGGGACAAATTGGTTTGGTTAGGAATTTTTGATGGAAACACGAAAATGGGATTGAAAAATGCCACACCAGCTCAAATGTTACAAAAAATTCTAGAAGCGAAATGGGAGTTGAAACCAGAGGATAAAGACATGATTGTGATGTACCACAAATTTGTTTATTTATTGAATGATGAATTAAAAGAAATCACTTCTGAAATGGTAAACATCGGTGAAGACCAAACGTTTACTTCAATGAGTAACACTGTTGGTTTACCAGTTGGGATTTGCGTAAAGAAAATATTAAACGGAACAATTCAATTAAAAGGAGTTGTTATTCCAACCCACAAAGAAGTGTACACTCCGATTTTAAAGGAATTAGAAGAATACGGAATTGTGTTTAAAGAAAAACAAATTCACCCACCAAGATTGTACAACACAGAAGAAACGTGGAAGTAAATTTAAATCGTTAGAGACGCGTTTGTAAAATCGTTAGAGACGCGATGCATCGCGTCTCCACGTTTTACAATTGCAACAGCGTCTTTCGAGTTTTTGAGAGTAATATGTTTAGAATTAATGAAAGCGTTGTTTGAGAAATCATTCAACGCTTTTTCAATTTTACGCGCAAGTAATGAGTGTGACTGCGATGATTGAGCATTCTAAGATATAACCTAATTGTTTGTATATTATTTCTAGTCTTTTCAATATGTTTTTCATTGTCTCTTCACTGCCTTCGACAGGCTCAGTCAGCTGGATTACCCTTCGGTGACTGAGCATTCTAAGATATAACCTAAATATTTTGATGTAATTTTCATTCTTTTAAAAACGTTTTCCATTTGCCGCATTGCCTTCGACAGGCTCAGTCAACGGATTGCTCTTCGGTGTCTTCGGTGACTAGCTTGTCGAAGGTATCGAAGGCGCTCCAATACAGTGAAATCCAGTTAATAATTAATCATCAAACATTAATCATTAAAAAAGTCAAGCCAAAACTTCACCCCAACAATTACCAAAACATACACAAACCCAGGAAGTGCAATTAAATTGGCTAATCCGATTGCCAAAATCCCCCCTGCTATTGCAATATAAAGCGCTTTTCTTCTTGAGAAAATTAAGTTTTTCCATGATTGGATTTGGTAAGCTCCTGTCTTCACAAACATAGCTTTGTATTGCTGATAATTTCCTAAAATTACCAACGGCAATAAAATATATCCTTGAGGAATTGGAAGTCCTGCTTCTTCATAGCTTAAAAACGCTACAATTTGTTTAGGGAAATCAATTCCTGGAACAATAAAGTAGACTGCAATTTGTGAAATTACAATAACTAGGAACATCAAGACAGAATTGAAAATTAACCTTCCATACCTTAATGAAAAAGGAAAATTAATTTTCTGAAATTGAATGATTTTATTGACTTTGATGTACACAAAAACTTCTGTGGCAATTAAATCGATGAAGTAGAAAAGAAGAATAAAATAAATTCCCCATTCAAAAAACACCAAGCCCAAGATTGGGATTACCGCCTCACTGATTGCGTTTACTAGTTTCAAACGATTCATTTGAATCTAGTATTTTTTACGCAATTTTTCAGCTGCTTCTTTTGCTGGAATGAAATTTTTATCTATTTTCAATGCTTCAGCATAATATCTTCCAGCTTCCGGAAATCTATCCTGCTCATAATACAATTCACCCATCTGAAACCACGCTGGAGTATATTGCGGATTTACATCAAGCGCTTTGTCATAATAATATGCAGCGCTATCCAATTCTTTTTGATAATAATGTTTGATGTATGCTTGATTGAAATAAGTGATGTAAAAATCAGGCTCAAACTTTTCTATTTTACGGTATTCTTTTAATGCATTATCATATTCACCCAAATCTTGCAAACTTTTAGCAACTCCATAAATGGCATTTAGATTTTCTGGTTTTAAATCCACAGCATTTTGATAATATTGAAGTGCTAATTTGTGTTTCCCCATAGATGTCAACAACCAACCAGTATTCAGATGTCCAATAAAAAACTCTGGATCAATTTGAAGAGCAGTTTGGTAACTTGAAACAGCCAAGTCATTTTTCTCTAAAGTTTTATATATTGAACCTTTCAAAACGTAAGCATCACGATAACGTTCATCCATTCTTAAAGCATCGTTGATGTATTTAATTGCTGTTTTAAAATCCCCTGTTAATGAATATGTATTGGCTAATTCCACCAAAGTTTGAGGATCTTTAGGTTTTAATGAAAGAATATATTGATAATGGCGTTTTGCTCTTTCGATATCAGATCGTGGCGTTTCAGGCTTATTGATCAATGTCCAAGCATACAATTGACGTGCTTTTATATTCGTTGAATCGATTCTAAACGCTTTTGCTCCGGCATTTAAGGCACAACTGAAATTCATATTTTCTTTACAAATCTCTCCTTGACGAATCCAAAGATTTATGTTTTCGGGATTTTTTTCTAGACTATCTGAAATTTGAGCTAACTCATCTTTTTCAATGTTTACTTCTTCTTTTACAAAGAATTGATCATCATCTGTTTTGTTTTCTGAGGTACAAGAAAACAATAGTCCGAAACCTAAAATCGTATATAAAAACCTATTTTTAATCATAATTTTCTAACTTAATGGGGCAAAGGTAAACAATTAACTTTGTTGAAAGCATCGCTTTTCTTAATTCTTAAAGTTCAGATTCCGTGCAGAAGCTTATCTTAAAACTACGCTTAACGCAATGAATAATTTTTATATTTTTCGAGCCCTCAACATTTCTCTTTTTCCTGGAGGTCCTGGGATTTTTTCTACTTCAAAACCTAAACTGATTAAACTTCTGCGGACATCTCCTTTAGCACAATACGTAACAAAGATGCCATTGGTTGACAAAGCATCATACATTTTTTGTAAAACTTCAGTTGTCCACATGAAAGGTTGAGCTCTCGGGCCAAATGCGTCATAATAAATCAGATCAAAAGATTCCTTTTCTGGAATATAATCTTCCATCTTTTGTTCAACTTTCTTTAAAGTAAACGATTCACTTATTGCTACAAATTCATCCCATTTTGCGGTATGTAGCTTTTGATAGGATTCACTAAACGGAGCAATATACTCCAGTTCATCATACTTTAAAAGTTCAATATCTTCCATTGTTACAGGGAAAGCTTCTAGACCTGTGTAATGAACAGTCTTGTTGTCATTTTGACCTGCAATTACAGTAATTATAGTATTTAATCCAGTCCCAAATCCAATTTCTAAAACGCTTACTTCTTTTGTTTTTATTTCATCCCAACCACTTTTGATGAAAACGTGCAATGCTTCTTGGAGCGCTCCATGATTCGAGTGGTAATGTTCGTATATGTCTGGCATATAGATCGTTTTTGATCCGTCTTTTGTTGTGATTATTTCTCTTTTCATGTTTATATCTTTTAAAAAAATGAATTCTAAATAGTTTCACTTTTAGGAGTTGTTTATCGTAACTTTGTATGTGCAAAACTAATGATTGTTTTCGGTTATGAAGCAACTAAGAAAAAGCACCAATCAAGGCTCTAGCCAGATAAAAGTTATACAGCAAAATAGAGTTTTACACAATCTTAAAAGATGATGACATTAAAACCGAGTTTCAGATTGGTTTTAAATATATTTGCAATATGGAGAAGCAGGATAAAAAAGATGGAAAAGTTGTAGTCAGTAGGAGCACGCGTGGTAGCAAAAGTCCTATGGATGTTGGGCGCATCCCGCCACAAGCTACTGATTTAGAGCAAGCTGTTTTGGGTGCCATGATGATTGATGGTACTGCCATGAATAACGTAATTGATATTCTGCGTACTAAAGATGCGTTCTATGATCCTAAGCACCAGGCAATTTTTGAAGCGATGTCAGAATTGTACAATACCACAACTCCAATTGATTTGCTAACGGTGACGGAACAATTACGTAAATTGGCAAGTTTAGAAAAAGCTGGTGGTGCGTATTATTTATCGACTTTAACCAATAAAGTAGCTTCTGCGGCTCACGTTGAGCACCACAGTAGAATTATCATTGAAAAATATATCCAACGTGAAATTATTGGAATTTCTAGCGAGATTTTAAAGGAAGCATACGACGAAACTAAAGATGTTTTTAGTGTACTTTCAAAAGCAGAGGAAGAACTGTTTGCGATTGCTCAAAACAACATGAAAAAGAGTTATGACACCATGCAGACTGCCATGAAAGGTGCGATTGAAGAAATCGAAAGTGCCCGTGGAAATAAAGATGGTGTTTCTGGAGTTCCAACTGGATTTAAAGCATTGGATAAGATGACCTCTGGTTGGCAACGTTCGGATATGATTGTAATTGCGGCGCGTCCTGCAATGGGTAAAACGGCTTTCGTTTTATCAATGGCAAGAAATACAGCGGTAGATTATAATATGGGTGTTGCATTTTTCTCATTAGAGATGTCAAGTGTTCAGCTTGTTAAACGTTTGATTTCTTCAGAAGCTCAAATTGATGCCGAAAAACTGAGAAAGGGAAATATTGAGGACCACGAATTTCAAATGATTCACACAAAAATTGCACGTTTATCTAAAGCACCAATTTATATTGATGATACGCCAGGAATTTCGATTTTCGAACTCCGTGCAAAGTGTCGTCGAATGAAACAAAAGCACAATATTGAATTGGTGATCATTGACTACCTTCAGTTAATGACTGCCGGAACAAATAAAGGTGGAGGAAACCGTGAACAAGAGATTTCACAAATTTCTCGATCAATTAAAGAGATTGCAAAAGAATTAAATATTCCAGTGATTGCCTTGTCTCAGCTGAGTCGTTCGGTTGAACAACGTGGTGGAGATAAAAGACCAATTCTTTCAGATTTACGTGAATCTGGAGCGATTGAGCAAGATGCCGATATCGTTTCTTTTATCTATCGTGCTGAATATTACGGTTTATTGGAAGACGAAAAGGGACCAACGCAAGGAATGGGAGATATCATTATTGCGAAACACCGTAACGGTTCCACAGATACGGTACGACTGAGATTTATTGGAAAGTTCGCTAAATTCGACAACGTTGAATCATTTGGAATGGATGATGAAGTTCAACAACCTGGTGCTTTGCCAGTCGGACGTGATTTTGATACTTCGGAAGTTGAAAATCGCATGGTTATTTCCAGTAGAATGGATGATATCGATGATGATGATTTTGATATGTCACATGATGAATCAGATGAAGCACCGTTTTAAATTGTTGAGTCAATAATTTTTTATTACTTTGTTCAAAACGAAATAATTATGCGGTATATATTTACAACATTAATAGCACTTTTATTAGGTTCGCAATTGTTTGCAGCTTCTATTTTAGTGCCTATGGATAAGGCACAAGCCAATCACTTAAAGGCTTACGGAATTGCCTATTTTGTATTGGAAAATGGTGTGACATTGGAATGGTTGTTAAATTATAGAGGAGGTTCATTTTTGATTCCACACCTCACAGCTATTGAAAACGAGTTGGTAATTCGTGGTGTAAGCTATGAAATTGTTGCCGATGGTCAAGTCAATACAATTAAAAGAAACATTTCTTCTCCTGAAGTAAATCAAGAAGTGGTGCAATTAGAAGTAGCTCCAAAAATTGCAGTTTACACGCCCGGCGGAAAACAACCTTGGGATGATGCGGTAACTTTAGTTATGGAATATGCTGAAATTCCTTACGATAAAATATATGACAGTACAATAATTGCTGGAGGATTAAAAGAATACGATTGGCTGCATTTACACCACGAAGATTTCACTGGTCAATATGGTAAATTTTATTCTGCATACAGAAATGCACCTTGGTACCGTGAACAAGTTGCCACATTAGAAGCAAGTGCTCAAAGTTTAGGCTTCTCAAAAGTTTCTGACATGAAATTGGCAGTTGCTGAAACGATTAAAAGTTATGTTTTTTCAGGCGGATTTTTATTCACCATGTGCAGCGGAACAGATAGTTTTGATATTGCATTGGCAGCCCACGAAACCGATATTGTTGAACACATGTTTGATGGTGATGGAATGGATCCGAATTACAAATCAAAGTTAGATTTTGAAAAATCTTTGGCTTTTGAAAATTATGAAATCGTTGAGAATCCATTGGAATATGAATATTCAACTATCGATGGAACGAATAGACACAGAAGAATACCTGAAAAAGACGATATTTTCACTTTGTTTGAATTTTCTGCAAAATGGGACGTCGTGCCTACAATGTTAACACAAAATCACACAACAATTCTTAAAAATTTCTATGGTCAGACTACTGATTTTGTAAAAGAATTTATTAAACCTTCTGTTACAATTATGGGAGAATCCAAAGCCATTGAAACAGTGAAATACCTGCATGGAGAATTAGGTCTCGGAACTTGGACTTTCTATGGTGGACATGATCCAGAAGATTATCAGCACAGGGTAGGAGATCCGCATACAGATTTAACTTTGCATCCTAACTCACCAGGTTACCGTTTGATTTTAAACAATGTTCTTTTTCCAGCAGCGAAGAAGAAAAAACGTAAAACATAGAAATTTTGGGCTTCCTATTTAAAAAAGAATACCGTTTAGGACTTTTCCTCGTGTTAGTTTTTGGTTTGTTCCTCTTTTACGTTGATCAAACTTCTGAGCAAATCATTACGTATTTCACCAATACCATGTTTCAATATGAAAAGCCAGCCTATTTGAAATTGGTTTATTTGGTGTTGCTAATCGTTACAATAGCAATGTTAGCCACTTTAAATAAAAGTGAAAAATCAAATACAGAAGAGAAGAAAGATGCCTTTAATTCATTTGTTATCTCCAGTGTTTCTTCATTTTTTCCTGGTTGGATAGTTCATTTATATTTTGTGATTCAAACTGTTGAAAACCAAGCCAGCTTTATGCAATTAGAAGATCAATTCTGGATTTATCATTGTGCCGATTTAACAATGGTTATTGGTTTTGCATTCGCAGGATTTATGAAATTACGCCCAGCTATTCATAATTAATTACGAATTGTTGGATTATGAATTACGAATTGTTGGATACTCAGTTAATGTAGTTGAGATTCCAAAAATAACGTTTCGGATTTACGCTTAAATAGAATGTCGAAGAAGCTGAAAGCATCAGAATAAGTGCTTACTCTTCGTGATCGTTCCCTTCGGCAAGCTAGTCACCGCAGGCAACGGATTGCTCTTCGAAATTATATTTTTGAAAAGTTATTGAAATAATTATAAAATCATTGTATCGTAAGCTCAGTTGCCTGATTTTCTATTCTTTAAATCAAAGCTGCTTTGGTGACTGAGCATTCTAAGATATAACCTAATTATTTTGATGTTATTTTCATTCTTTTCAAAACGTTTTTCCATTTACCTACATTGCCTTCGACAGGCTAGTCAACGGATTACTCTTTAAATGGAGTTATTTCCAAGTGATAAGCTTGTTGAAAGCCCGATTAATCTTTAATACGAAGCTATTCACTCGTTGATTGAGCTTGTCGAAGGCACCGAAGTGCCGTGTTTCATTAAGTCAAACAATTGTCAATTTAACATCTATTGTACTAAATTAAATGCTAACATTTTTTAACAATTATGATTTATCTTTCATTGTCATTAGGTTTTGGAGTGCTTCTTATTGATTTATTAATTGATGGACATAACGAATATTTAACTTTCTTTAGGTTTTTCGAAAAATGTGTTTTAGCTTTATGGGACTTTAAATACTAAAACACTATGAAAAATCTTAACAATTTTATTCCAATTTTTTTAAACACAAGTACTACTGTTTCGCATTCTTTAGAAACAATATCCTGTACCGCATTCTTTGGAAACAACACCCTGTCCCGTATTTATCGGGAACACACACACACACACACAGCGTTTTAAGAAACGAGGTAATTGGATTTTACCATTAATCTTCTTACTTATGTTTACTCCAATTCTAGTTTTCGGACAAGATCAAGTTTACTTTTCTGAAACTTGGACTCAAGATGGAGGAGAATCTGCTTTGTTTTATAAAAACTCCAGTACAACAGATAACATAGGGAACGTTTATATGGCAGGTTCTGCAATCAATATAAATAACAATCATGATATAATCGTCCAAAAATTTGATCCAGATGGCGGCCTTCTTTGGGAAGAAACATTTAATGGTGCTGCAAACATGGATGATTTTGCGGCAGATATTTTTGTTGATGATAATTATAACGTCTTCGTTACTGGATCTTCTGTCAAACTAGTCGCAAATGATCAAGATTTGGTCGTTTTAAAATATAACAGTTCAGGAGTTTTTCAATGGTATTCTTATTACGATAATGGAGGAAGTCCAACACCAAAAGATTTTGGGACTTCAATTACAGGTGATAATAATGGAAGTGTTTATGTGACTGGCGGGAGTTTTGGAGCGACAAGTAACTCAGATTTTATAACGCTCGGCATTGCTTCAAATAATGGGACTCAGTTGTGGGAAAAAAGATATGATTATGCAGCATTGCAAGATGTAGCTGCGAAAATTAAGTATGATGGAAATAACTTGTTTGTGTCTGGTGGAAGTCAAATTAATTTCAATAGATGGGAATTAGCCACCTTAACCTACAATCCTTTAAATGGAGATCAACTCTATGAAAAGAGAAGCCAAGGAAATGCAACCCAAGGAGTAGATGAAGTATATGATTTAACTGTGGATAATCTCGGAAATGTTTACATTGCTGGAGCGGTTAGAAATTTAAATTCAGGTTACGATATGAGTGTTTATAAATTAGATCCACAACTAAACATTCTTTGGGAAAAGCATCATGATGGCTATGGAGCTGACGATAAAGGAAAAGGAGTTAAAGTTGACGATTTAGGTAATGTTTATGTTGCTGGATTTGTTTCTAACCCAAATGAAGGAAAAAACTATTCTCTTTTAAAATATAACTCTTCAGGAGTTTTGCAATGGGCTAGAGAATTTAATGGACAAGCTAATCTTGATGACGAAGCTGTTCAACTAGTGATAGCTAACAATCAAGATATTTTTGTTACTGGAACAGCTAGAAATAAGGCTGATTCAGATATTCAAACTTTAGGGTATAAACCGAATGGTGAGTTGTTTACCCAAGCGATATTTGAAGGGGTGAATGGTTTTGATGATTTACCTACTGGAATTACGATAGATATGGCAGAGAATATTATTGTAGTTGGGAAAATGGGTGAAGCAAATGGGTATTATAGAGATGTTACTGTTAAGTATAGTTTGTATTTAAAACCCTTCTCCCCTGTAATAGTTAATGGAGAACCTTCTCATAATGCAAATGAAGTAATAATTCGATTTGATAGAAGTTCAGTAAATTACGCAGCTATTGATAGGAAAGGTTTTGTTGCTGGTAAGTTAAGCGATTTTGTAAAGCCAAGTGTCATTAGCTTGATGAATGAGAAGCTTAAAATGAAGGTGGGGGATTTAAGTACTTTTAAGATTTTTAGGAATATGACAACGGCAGACTCTCTTTCTGTTACGAGATTGGGAGATACTATTAAAGTAGATGATTTTTGGGCTACTTTATCTGTTGTTTTTCCGAATAATGTAAACATAGAAGATGAAATTGATCGCCTGAGTGAATTAAAGGACTTAATATTTTATTCTGAGAAGAATCTTTTAGGAAGACTTCATGACGTTATACCAAATGATCCTTATTTTAGTCTTCAGCAATTATATACATATAAACAAAGCGGCTTATATGGTGGAGCGTTTGGTATTGAGATGGTTTCGTTGTCTTCAGGTCCTACTATAAATCTAATTGATCAAGGTGCTTGGCAATTTGAGGTTGGAAAACCGAGTATTAAAGTTGGTGTTTTCGATACAGGAATCAACTGGCGACATGAAGATTTAGGTAATGGAACCTGGAATGGAAGTAGAGTAAAAGGTGGGTGGGATTATGGAAAAGGAGTGCCTCCCTCAGGCCAGAATAATTCTGATTCTGGGAATCATGGTACAGCTGTTGCAGGAATAATAGGAGCAATAAGAAATAATGGTATTGGAGTTTCGGGAATTGCTGGAGGTGATTTTGAAGAAGGACTTGATGGTGTTTCATTGTATTCGTTAAGAATAACTGATACCGAACCTTTTGATTCAAATGATTCTTTGTTTCAAACTACTACAGCGGCAGAGGCTATTATTCATGGAGCGTTAGATAGTCCTCAAACAAATTTTGGTTTAGGATTACACGTTCACAATTATAGTTGGAGTATAAATAATGATGTTTCAGGTTTCGATACAATACATCGCATATTGAGAAATGCCGTCAATGAAGCTTTTAAAAATGAGGTAGTTCAAATTGCTTCATCTGGAAATATTGATCCAAACAATTATTTAGAAAATCCCGATACAACTTTTTATCCTGCAAGCTTTAATGATGAATGGATTCTAAAAACAGGAGCGTCGCGTTCTGGAGAAAGAGCTGATTTTTCAGCATATGGACCGAACATCGATCTATTGGCTCCTGGAGTTGAAAATGCGATTTATACCTTATCTAACACAGGTAGTTTAAACTCTGGGAATAATTTATACAGAACTTTCAGTGGTACATCTGCCGCAGCACCTCATACATCTGGTGTAGCTGCCCTAATGCTAAGTCTTCATAATCCTGATTATAATCCGACCTACCCCAATCATTTAGGTCAAGAAGACGTGGAATATATTTTAAAGAATACTGCAAAACCAATTCTAAATGATCCTGATCACCCAAATAACTCTCCAAATTTACCAGTGCCAAATCAATATAGTGGTAATGGATTGCTTAATGCATATCAATCTTTGATGCATTCTAGTCTTCCCTATCGAGTTCACCATTTCGATTTTAAAGTTAATAAGGACGCTGGAATTATATATGTTTCCAACCAAAATGTTGAATTTCCTGAAGGAATAGATGGTATTCCAAGTGGTTCCCAGATATTGCAGACAACAGTTTATGAAGTCACTTACACATTTACCCATAATTTACCCCTGAATGAAATTTTTATCGATGGTTGGATAAGGAATGCTTCTTCTGATTTGTATAGTTTAGAAGATACATTATTTAACTCACATTGGAGTGGAGTAAAAATAGATGCTATTGATGAGTCTAATGCAACTTTAACGGGATATTATTACATTACAGAAGTTTTAACAAATGGTAATACTTCAATAGTTATTAGTCCAGAACCAGATATTAATGATGATTTTAGGTTCGCTTATAGTGTCTACACAAAAGATACTTCTTATCATCTCAAAATTGATGAAAATCATCTAACTTCTGATGAAATAACGGTTTTCCCAAATCCAACCAATGATGTTATAAATGTTTTGTTTTCAAATAATAGACATGATTTAAATATTTACGACATCATGGGGAGAAAAATTCAAAATTTTAATATTGAAAACTCATCAGATAAAAGTTTAAAAGTTGATATTTCAACACTTCCACAAGGAATGTATTTGTTTATTTTTAATAAAGGAGGAAGTACTATCACAAAAAAAATAATAAAACAATAAGATTATGCAAACACGAAAAATTAATATTGTATTTGTGATTTCTAGTATTATTATGTTTCTAATACTAAATAGCTGCAAAAAACAAGAACTGACCTGCTCCAGTTTAGACTTTACTAAAAATCTGATTTGGGAAGATTCAGGATGTGATGATTCATTTGCACAAGCACCTACTGGTGATGAATTTAAAATTCAAGAAGGGAATCAATATATGTATCCTGCATTTAATCCGAATAATCCTTATGAATTTGTTTTCTATAAAATTGTAGCAGATTCAGGGAGTCAGATTCAAACAAATTTTCAACTCACTAAATATAATTTCTTAAATAATCAAACAACTGTCTTATTAAGCAATACAGAAATAACAGGTAAACCAACATGGAATAAAGATGGATGGATAGCCTATAAAAGTCTAAATGATGGACTTATTTACATTATTAAGGATGATGGTTCGGAGCTCAAGAAGTTTTCAGACATACCTGATGGTGGAGTAGTTGATGAAAATCTAACTTGGTTAAGCAGAGGTAATACACTTTTTTGGGGTGGAGTGAATTTAAATGGAATTCCTTATTTAAAAACTAAAGCGATTGGTGATGAAAATATAAAACTAATTGACAATAGTGAAAACAGCAATATTTCCTCCGAATTCACCGTATCTAAAAACAATCTTTTAATGTCTCCATTATCTAATGACAAGTATGGTGTATCCGATCTTAATAAAGTCCCTTTAAACTGGGAAACAGTTGAATTTAATATTGTGGGAAATAGATATGGTGAAGTTAACTGGCATGTGGATGGCATAAGATTTTATCAAGTTAATTTCGGATATCCTGGTGGAACAGGTTTATTTGAAGTAAATTTCGAAACTGGCTCCTCTACCCTATTAATTGAACTTTGTGATAATGAGTATATAAAAGAAGCTGTCTGTTCTCCTGCAGGAGATAAGTTAATACTTCAAAAAATAGAAAGAACTCTTATCCCTGGACCAGATCCGACGGTAAGTATTGGTGGTTTTTTAATTGAAAACTATAGTTTGTGGTTATTAGATTTAAACACATTAAAAGAAGCAAGGCTTTTTAAAAAACAATAGTCTTATTGTTAAGTAAATTTACTGATATGAAGCTAAAGTATACATTATTATTGATTTCTTATTTCCTTGTTGTGAGTGCGCAATCGCAAAAGATAGATAGAATCTCTATTCAGGTTGGATACGATTTGCATTTTTATGAAATGAATCAAATCAACAGCGCACTTGCTAATGGGTTTTTAGAAAATCAGTTAGATTCAGAAGGCTTCAATATAAATGATGGGAATAGTTTTAAATTTAATTTAGCTTATCATCCAACTGAGTTATTTGATATTGGAATATACGGCGGTTATCAGTTTGCTAAAAAAAACTCTACTCCGTCATTTTATAAAATGGATGAATATAATTTACCAATAAAAGAATGCGAAGGAAGGCACGAGTTAAGGACAGAAGCTATTACATTTGGAATAGGTAACACTTGGTATATTGATAATGCTTTAGATTTTCAGACTAAGGGAAGTTATCTAAGTCGCTTTCATTTTGGAATAGAATTAAACGCTGGAATTGGATTTTCAAAAATAATTAGTGATTTACAGCCTCCAAATGGAGTAATAGAACCAAAAGAATATCTCTATTTTACAAGCCAAGACTTCCACGGTCAGGTTGGATTAAAATTTGAGTATGATTTTACAAAACAACCAATATTTTCAACATTAGGAATTAGAGGTGGATATCAATATTTCGTAACCAAAACTGTGAAAGATAGATTAGATAATGAGTGGATTGTTCAAGGAGAGAATCCGATAAATCTTGATTTTTCAGGCTTATATTTTGGAGTATATTTAAAATTTGGAAAATAACGTTGTTATTTCTGTAAATTCACAAATGGAGAGAAACAAGTTACACGTAAGCTTGTGAAAGAATGATGAATTTTTGTTTTAGTTAATAGCTTTATCCAACACAATAAAAATCAGTGAATCCCGAAAGCTTTCGGGACCACGTTCGAAGATCCGCGTCATCAGCGTTCCGTCTTCCATCTAGGTAAAACAAGCCGTATTTCTTTGAGGAAAACAATTAGCCATTAAAAACCTATTGCAATAAATTTTGTATTAACATTTTTTAACATTATTTATTTGACTATTGTTATCGTTGAGTTTTGAACTTGCTTTGCCCCAATTTTTAGTTAATAGATATAACGAATATTTAACTTTTATTAGGTTATTCGGAAAATGTGTTTTAGCTTTATGGAACATTAAATACTAAAACACTATGAAAAATCTTAACAATTTTATTCCAAGTTTTTTAAACACAAGTACTACTGTTTCGCATGCTTTAGAAACAACACCCTGTCCCGTATTTATCGGGAACACACACACACACACACACACACACAGCGTTTTAAGAAACGAGGTAATTGGATTTTACCATTAATCTTCTTACTTATGTTTACTCCAATTCTAGTTTTCGGACAAGATCAAGTTTACTTTTCTGAAACTTGGACTCAAGATGGAGGAGAATCTGCTTTGTTTTATAAAAACTCCAGTACAACAGATGATGCAGGGAATGTTTATATGGCTGGTTCTGCAATCAACATAAATAACAATCACGATATAATTATTCAGAAATTTGATCCAGATGGAGGCTTGCTTTGGGAGGAAATATTTAATGGAGCAGCAAACATGGATGATTTTGCAGCAGATGTTTTTGTAGATGATAATTATGATGTTTTCATCACAGGATCTTCTGTGAAACTAGCCGCAAATGATCAAGATTTGGTTGTTTTAAAATATAATAGCTCGGGAGTTTTTCAATGGTATTCTTATTATGATAATGGAGGTGGCCCAACTCCAAAAGATTTTGGAACTTCAATTACAGGTGATAATAATGGAAGTGTCTATGTTACCGGAGGGAGTTTTGGAGCGACAAGTAACTCAGATTTTATAACGCTCGGCATTGCTTCAAATAATGGAGCTCAGTTGTGGGAAAAAAGATATGATTATGCAGCATTGCAAGATGTAGCAGCGAAAATAAAGTATGATGGAAATAACTTGTTTGTGTCTGGTGGAAGCCAAATTAATTTCAATAGATGGGAATTAGCCACCTTAACCTACAATCCTTTAAATGGAGATCAACTCTATGAAAGAAGAAGCCAAGGAAATGCAACGCAAGGGGTAGATGAAGTATATGATTTAACAGTGGATGATCTAGGAAATGTTTACATCGCTGGAGCGGTTAGAAATTTAAATTCAGGTTACGACATGAGTGTTTACAAACTAGATCCACAACTAAACATAATTTGGGAAAATCACCATGATGGTTATGGAGCCGATGATAGAGGAAAGGGAGTTAAAGTTGACGATTTGGGTAATGTTTATGTTGCCGGATTTGTTACAAACCCAAATGAAGGGAAAAACTATTCTCTTTTAAAATATAACGCTACAGGAGTATTACAATGGGCTAGAGAATTTAATGGACAAGCTAATCTTGATGACGAAGCTGTTCAATTAGTAATTGCTAGTAATCAAGATATTTTTGTTACTGGAACAGCTAGAAATAATGCTGATTCAGATTTTCAGACTTTAGGCTATAAACCTAATGGAGAGCTGTTTACACAAGCGATATTTGAAGGTGTGAATGGTTTTGATGATGTATCTACTGGAATTGCAATAGATTTGGCAGAGAATATTATTGTAGTTGGGAAAATGGGGGAAGCAAATGGGAATTATAAGGATGTTACTGTTAAGTATAGTTTGATAGAGAGAAGCGGAATAGCTATTACACCATCTAACGGTATAGGGAAGTATTTAAATAACAATGTTATTGTTAAATTTGATAAATCACAATTAAATATATTAAATATTGATAGGAAAGCTTTTACTGCTGGTCGATTGGATGAATTTGTTGACATTAATTTAATTGGTCAAATGAGTAAATTAACTGGTTTTAATTGGAATAGACTTACAACATATAAGATTCATCGTAACGCTACTTCTGCCGATTCGTTGTCCTATACTCGTTTAGGTGATACCATTAGACTACCAGAATTTTGGACCTCATTAATAGTTGAGATTCCTGAGGGATATGATGAGCTTTATATAGCTGATACATTAAAATCAATTTTTGGTATTCATAATGCTCAATTAGAATATATTTATCATACCAATAGTGTCCCTAATGATGATTTTTATGGCAATTACCAATTAGGACTTTATCCAAATTCAATTTATCCAAATGCTGATATTAATGTTGAAGGAGCGTGGGAAATACTTGATAATAATGCTACAGATATAGGTTCTAGTGATGTTAAAGTTGGAATACACGATCATTTAATTGATTATTCTCATTTTGAGTTTGGACCTACTGGAACTTTGCAAGATTCTAAAATTAGGGGAGGCAAGAATTATAAATTGAATACCAACAATATTGTTAATGCAAATACACTAACAATTAGTCATGGAACTCAAGTCGCTGGTATTATTGGAGCAAACAGAAACAACGACGCTGGCATAGCAGGTATCGCAGGAGGGGATTTTGCTGCCGACCCACTGAATAGAGTTGGAGTGCAATTGTACTCACTTGGGATCTTTTATTTAAATTGGAATACTCCAAGCTCTATGGTCGCTGAAGCAATGATAGAGGCTTCTTTAAACACTAATACAGGTTACGGATTTGGATTGGATATATCTAATCATAGTTACGGAAAATTTGAGACTGGTGATAAAACTGTTAGGGATGCTCTAAAAATAAGTTGGAAGAATAACACTATTAATATTGCCGCAAGAGGTAATAATGGTGCTGATGCTAATCATCAAAATATAATTGAGTTCCCAGCGTGTTATTATGATCCTATGGTAATTAATGTAATGGCTAGTGGCAATGATGGTGAAATAAAAGATTTATCCAATGGTTCGGGAAATTGGGCATCATCTTATGGAGTCAATGGGAGTATTCCATCTCCTAGTTGTAAGGTGGATATAATGGCGCCAGGAACAAATTTACTTGTTTCTACTACCTCCAACAGTTTAGATGCTAGTACACAGTCAACTTGTAATGTACCTTCTTCTCAAAATAATAGTAATTATTCATGCTTTGATCGAACTTCCGCCTCTACGGCCATGGTTACGGGCGTAGCGGCGCTAATGTACAGTGCTCATAGACCTGAAACTCATTGGAGGTATAAAAATAAATTAACTGTTGAAGATATCGAAAATATAATGCAAAAAACCGCTTCGAATCAGAATACTTATTCAATTAATAATGGTTATGGACTGCTTGATGCTAGAGAAGCAGTTAACCAAATCACAAGTCCATATACAGTGATGCATAGAGATTTTTATGACTGGGCTGGGAATGCAACCAATATGGGTAGTCTAAATAATTTTACTGCAAGTTTTCCAGAATATGGAGTCCCTAATTCAACTTATTATAATTATGCCACTAAATTTAAACTAGAATGGGATGTTAGTTATACTCCGTCTAATGGAAATGAGATTATAGATTGGTGGGAATCGGAATCTCTTCAAAGTGGTGGTGCAGTTAGTTATAATATAAATGCTAACAATCTTTTGGGACAAGAAATTAATGGTGATTATTTTTGGGAGAACTACACGGTAGATATATCTAATAATACTGTTTCTGGAACAGTAACTACATTCTATTACTTTATGAGTCCAGGCGCTCCGTATGCAGATTTTTGGTTTCCTAGGCATCCAAGTGAAATAAAATATTCATACTCATTACATTTATTAAACCCAACACTTAGTACTTTAGGTCAAGAGTTAAACAGTAAGATAACAATTTACCCTAACCCCGCAGAATCTTCTATAACAGTATCAAACATTCAAGATTTTGGTCAAAAAGGAACAATTCAAATATTCGACGCCATGGGAAGGGAAATGAGGTTAATCAATTTTGATAATAATACTAATAGCGCAAATCAACTAAATATTGACATTAACAGCATGAGCAAAGGAATTTATTTCCTAAGGCTAGATGATGGATCAAAACATATTACTAAAAAGTTCGTAAAAGAATAACGATGAAAACATTGATTTTTTTAATAGTACTAATACCTTTCATTCTTAACTCACAAGAAAAAGGAACTTTAAAGTTTGATTTTAATTGTGGTTATCAGGCTTTTCAGATGGATAGACTTAATACAAACATAAATGATCCTTCATATTTAGACACAATGTTATTCAAAGAATTTAGCACTATTCGTCTCGACAAAGGACTTAGTTTTAATTTTGGAGCATCCTATCAACCATTTAGATTGTTTAATATTGGTTTAGACGGTAGTTATCAATTTGGTTCAGCTGAAAGAAAGTTCGAAGCTGTTCTTAATCAGTTTGATCCTTTAACCCCTAATGAAGTTATTGCTGGGAAACGTATGCACGAAGTATCAGCGATAAGTTTTGGCATTACCTCTGAGTTTTTAATTCATAATTTAAAATCTTGGAAAAGATTAGTTACTTTAAAGCGTTTAGAAAGCGTTCTTAATTTTAAAGTTGGCTATGCTTGGTCTAAGATGTTATGGAATGACTACTTTATATCGAATAGTGAAATCATTAAAAGAGAGTATAAATCCAATGGTCTTCATCTTGCTGCGCGTTTAAAAATAGGTTATACTATTTTGAGAAGTCCAATTTTTTCTACGCTCGGTTTCAGTATTGGTTATCAATACCTCCAAACAACAGATTTAAAATCTAGAGAAGGTGCGTTTTTCCGCAAAGAATCGAATAAAACAAACCTTGATTTTTCGGGAATAACTGCAGGGTTATACCTTACTGTGGGGAAATAAACTAAATATAAACTTGAATTCTATGGCTTCAATTTTAAATAAAAATATGTTATTGCTATTCATAAATATTCTTCCCCGTTTTAATATGATGGAGCTGAATGCACTATTTGAGGATGTGATACGAAAAATAGTTTTTCTTATACTTTTAGTCATGCCTTCACTGCTTTTTTCACAACAGAAGGAGACTATAAAAATTGAGATAAACACAAGTTATCAGCAGTTTGAAATGACAGCTTTCAATGAAAGAATAAATAATCCTGATAACTTTGGATTTCTATCGGATAAAGCTCTGAATGATATTTCGATTTCATCTGGATTCAAGCATGGCTTAATAATTTCTTATCAAACGTCACCTTATTTTTCTTTAGGTTTTTATGGAAGCTTTCAAAATGGAAATGTAATTAGAGAAATTAATTATTCTTCAGAACTACCTTTTGAGCCATTTTTTGATACCGTTATTGGAGAGCGCAGATATAAAATAAATTCAATAAATGTTGGGGTTTCATCTAGCTTCTTATTGCACAATTTAAACTTTTGGCAAAAGTATCCTTCTCTTGTGAAACTAGAAAGTGCAATAACTTTTCAAATAGGGTATGGCTTCGCCAATATGGGGTGGTATGATGTCCATAAATATACAGTTGATGAAGTTTTGATGCGCAAGTTCAAATCAAATGGGCTAGATTTGGGGGGCGGTTTAAGATTAGGATATATATTATTGAACGATAATCTTTTTTCAAGCATAGGTTTTAGTTTTGGTTATCAGTATTTCATCACATCTAATTTAAAGTCTGAAGGTGGTAAGCTATTCATTGATGAATCTAATACAACAACACTTGATTTTTCTGGATTTAATGCTGGTGTTTACTTAACACTAGGAAAATGAAAAACTATTTTATAATTGTTTTGCTGTTTATACTTGGAGTTTTTCTGACCTCATGCAGAAAAGATAAAATGGCGATGTTACCCATATTGAATAACGAGGTCGACACCTGTTCATGTGTTGCTGTCCCTCCAATAGAAGGTTATGGTGCTGGTTATAATTTTGTGCAAGATTCAAACTATTTGAACTTCCCAATATTTAACCCAAACAATGAGGATGAAATTATTTACGGTAAAAATCTGCCTAACGGCAGTATGTCGCTCATAAAATATAACCTTGTTACAAAAACAAAAACGCTTATTTTTGAAGGACAAATTTTTGGTTATCCTTCATGGGGTAAATCAAATTGGATTGTTTTTGTAAACGGTTATAATGGTTTGTATAGAATTAGACCTGATGGCACACAACTTTCTATGATTGTGCCAGGTGGTTTGCAATTCCATCCTAAGTTCAATAAAAATGGAGATCGATTTGTTACGTATCATGGTTTTTTGCAAAACTCAATTTATTCTGGAAAAATATGGAATTTAGACGGTGAATTATTAGACTCTATAAGCTATTATGGTTCTAAAAATCTAGATTGGAATATGCAAAATAATATTTCTACACAAATAGGTGATTCACTTTTTATAATTGATCCAGAAAATAAGAAGAGGCTTGCAGGGTACAGTGCTTTGTTTGGTGGAACAACTTTTATGAGTGAATTTATTTGGATTAACCAAAATGAAGCATTGGTAAGATTGTCCAATGAAAATTACAAATTTAATATATGGACAGGTGCTTTTCAAAAATTATTTTGTAGTTGTAGCTCTAGAACCTATGCACAAGCAAACATTAATGGTGATGCAACTAAGGTAGTCTATAATAAGTTAACTTATAAGAAAATAGATTACATGACTTTGGCTGTGACTTCAAGAGTAGCGGTTTATGATATAGTCAATGATGAAATGATAGAGTATGTTATTGAGTGATGTAAGTTGAGATATTTATGTCGAATTGAGATTGCTAATTGCCTTTATGGACTTTTGAAATTGTGACGACTATACAATTCACAATTAACCCTGCTTTGTAAATTAAGGTCATTTCAACTCATGGGACAGTACATGGGGTTTATTGTTTCCCAGATTGAAATTTCTTATAAATTCTACACTCTTTAAAGCCAATCACTCATAATTAGAACGCTTTTTTCTTCGAAGGCGTAACCACAAAATCCTTCAAATATTTCGGTTCGAAATACGCTACATCTTCAAATTCTTCATTTTTGAATTTATCAAAGGCTATTTCTACTTGTCCGGCGGCACTTGAAATAATCGAATCATCAATAATTAAATCTCGATTTCCCCAAATTTCTTTGGTTTTCGAAGCTCCATCTCCAACGATAACTAATGGCAAGAACTCCTCATAAGTTTCCTCTTCTAGAATGTCAGCTGAGAGACTTTTGATCACTTTAAAATCAGCATCAAAAATCGTTGAAAATACCTCCATTCTTCTGGCGTCTATCATCGCACAAATTTTGGAATCAGGATGTTTTTCTCGAGCAAGATATGCAATGCTTTCTAATGTATTTACTGCAATCATTGGAATGCTCAAAGCATAGCATAAACCTTTTGCGGTTGAGACACCAATACGCAATCCAGTATATGATCCAGGTCCGCTCGTTACAACAATTCCATCTAAATTTTTAAGTTTCCAATCATTCTTTTTACAAATCTCTTCAATAAAAACAGTAAGCTTTTCAGAATGAATATACGCATCAGAACTTTCTTCTAAAAGATCAATTAATTGTCCATTTTCAGAAAGAGCAACGGAGCATACTTTTGTTGAAGTTTCAATGTGAAGAAATTTTGCCATATCTATTATTTCGTTTTGCAAGAATAAGGTTTTTTGCACTAAACACATATAATTCTATCAAAATTAGGGTTGATTTGGTGAAGTATTGCTATTTTTGGAAGTTCTAATTTAGAAATATTCAAACATGTCATATTTATTTACGTCCGAGTCAGTATCAGAAGGACACCCAGATAAAGTTGCGGATCAAATATCCGACGACTTAATAGACCACTTTTTAGCTTTTGATAAAAATTCAAAAGTAGCATGTGAAACTCTTGTAACAACAGGATTAGTAGTTTTAGCAGGAGAGGTAAATTCTAGCATTTATTTAGATGTTCAGAAAATAGCAAGAGACACAATCGAACGCATCGGTTATACCAAAAGTGAGTATCAATTTGATGCTAAATCTTGTGGTGTAATTTCTGCAATTCATGAGCAATCAGAAGATATTAATCGTGGTGTAGACCGCGAGAATCCTGAAGATCAAGGAGCAGGTGACCAAGGAATGATGTTTGGTTATGCAACGAACGAAACAGAAGATTATATGCCATTGGCACTTGATTTATCTCACCGTTTGTTGATGGAATTAGCAGAGCTAAGAAGAGAAGAAAAAGAAATCACTTATTTACGTCCAGATGCGAAAGCTCAGGTAACGATTGAATACAGTGACGATAATAAGCCTCAAAGAATTGACACAATTGTTCTTTCAACTCAGCATGATGAATTTGATGCAGACGAGAAAGTAATGTTGGATAAAATCAATAAAGACATCAAAGAGATTTTGATTCCAAGAATGATTAAAAAAATCAACAATCCTACAGTTGAAAAATTGTTTGATGGTAATATTAAGTACCACATTAATCCAACAGGTAAATTTGTTATTGGAGGTCCTCACGGAGATTCAGGATTAACAGGTAGAAAAATTATCGTTGATACTTACGGAGGGAAGGGCGCACATGGTGGTGGAGCATTCTCTGGAAAAGACCCATCAAAAGTGGACAGATCTGGAGCTTATGCAACACGCCACATCGCCAAAAACCTAGTTGCTGCCGGATTATGTGATGAGGTACTTGTTCAAGTTTCTTATGCAATTGGTGTAGCTGAACCAATGGGACTTTATGTAAACACTTACGGAACTTCAAAAGTTGATATGACAGATGGCGAAATCGCGCGTGAGATTTCAAAAATGTTTGACATGCGCCCAGCCGCTATCGAAAAACGTTTGAAATTAAGAAACCCAATCTATGGTCCAGCTGCGGCTTATGGACACATGGGAAGAAAACCAGAAATCAAAACTGTAACTTTCGAAAACGCAGGTAGAAAAGAAACTTTAGAAGTTGAATTCTTTACTTGGGAGAAGTTGGATTTTGTAGATCAAATTAAGACTGCTTTCAAATTATAATAGTTAATTTGATGATATATTGAAAAGGTCGGCGATTGTGTCGGCCTTTTTTTTTGTTGATTATGTTTTGATAACACGCGGTACCGGATTATGATTTTTAGATGTATTTCTGTTTTGATATGTTCAACGTTTAAATGTGGTGGTACGTTAATAAAATTTTGGATACGTTTAGATATGTTGATGTTTTGGAATATGATGTTACGTTAATAATGATTCTGGAACGTTTAGTTATGTTGATGTGTTTAAAATTATTGATGCGATTAAATGCGATGAACGTTTGATTACATTGATGTGTTTAAATGTGATGAACGTTTGAATATATTTATGCGTTATTAATATTGTCGATAGGTATTAAAAATGTCGATACGTATTAATAATGTTGATACGTATTAATAATGTAGAGACACACGGCCGTGTGTCTCTACATTATTAAAATAGGTTTCAATATTATTAAAAAACGTGTTTCTACATATTGAAAAATCATCCAATCGTTAGTACGTCCAAAAACCGTATTCAATCGTTGAAAAATTAATTCTTCAACGTCTCATCCAACCAATTATAAAACTCTTTCTGCCAAATCATGGCATTTTGCGGTGCTAAAATCCAATGGTTTTCTTCTGGGAAATAAATCATCTTTGATTTTATACCTTTCAATTGTGCAGCTTGAAACGCTTCGAAACTTTGCCCTTCTGGTACACGGAAATCAATTCCTCCTTGGATAATTAAAATTGGCGTGTCCCAATTATTTACCAATTTGTGTGGACTAAATTCTTCGTAAGACTTCTTGTTTTCTTTCTCCCAATATGGACCTCCTAAATCCCAATTCGCAAAGAATAACTCTTCTGTTGTTCCATACCAAGAAGTCATGTTGAATAATCCAGCATGAGCAATTAAAGACTTGAAACGTCCTTCGTGAACACCAGCTAAATAATACACGGAATAACCTCCGTAAGATGCTCCAACTGCTCCAATTCTATTCTTGTCAACGTATTTTTCTTTACTTACATCATCGATTGCAGATAGATAATCACGAATCGATTGACCTCCCCAATCTTTTGAAATAGCATCGTTCCATTTCTGACCAAATCCAGGTAAACCTCTTCTGTTTGGTGCTACAACAACATATCCTTGAGAAGCCATTAATCTGAAATTCCAACGGAAAGAGAAAAATTGACTCACCGCAGACTGTGGTCCACCTTGACAATATAATAAAGTAGGATATTCTTTATTCTCATCAAAGTTGGGTGGTAAAATAACCCATGTCAGCATTTTCTTATTGTCAGTTGTCGTTATCCATCTTTTTTCAATTTTTGGCGCATCAAATTGTTTTAAAGCTTCATCATTTGCATGTGTTAATTGTTTTGATTTCCCCGTTTTGATGTCCACTTCAAACATTTCATTTGGGTGCAACATCGATTGACGCATTGCTATTAATTTTCCATTTGCTAAAGATAAACTTCCGTAGTTGTGGTCTCCTGTTGTGATTTGTCTGTGTTTCTTTGTTTTAATATCTAATTCGAAAAGTTGGTATGTCGCTTCGGTAACCGCTAAGAAATATATTTTATCTCCTTTGTCACTCCAAATAAAATCACTTACTGTTAAATCGATGCTCGCAGTTAAATTTCTGTCTTCTTGCGTTTTGATATCTCTAACAATAATGTCATTTTTATCAGATTCAAAACCGTCGTTTGCCATGCTTAACCAAGCCAGTTTTTGGGTGATTTCATGAACATTCGGATTAGCATCATATCCATTGTAAGCTTCTGTCCAATTACTTGTTTCTTTTTTTTCAATATCATAAACGTACAATTCAGAATCTGTACTTGTAGCATACTCTTTTCCTACTTTCTTTTTTGAAGCGTAAATCACATGCTTTTCATTTAAAAAAGTCACGTTTTCTAATCCACTAAATGGCTTCATCACTCCATCATAAGGTGTGTCTGCCAATAAATTGATTCCTTTTGGATTCGCTTTACCGTTTTCGATCGTATATAAAAACAATTGTTCGCTGAATTCATCTTGCCAAGTATCCCAATGTTTATATAACAAATCATCATAAATCTGAACATTTGCTTCAGGATACTCAGGATACATGTCCAAAGTGGTTTTTCTTGTTTTCACACGTTCTAATGTAATAAGGTACTTTCCTTTTGGACTGATTTTAAAATCAATTAAATCCTTTGAAGGCTTACTTAAAACAGTTTTCAATTCAGCTTTATTAATTGAAGAAGTAACAATTTTCTTATTGTCTTTATCGCTAATCACACCAGCAACACCATCATTGGTCCAATGCATCCCTTGGATTTTCGCATTTTCTCCAACAATTTTTTCATGAGTTCCTTTCTTTAGATTGTAGATATAATAATCTCCTTTTCCGGCATTTTTATCCATTTCATAAACAGAAGACCTGTATAGAATGTTGGATTTGTCAGGAGAAACAGTTCCTCCACTTATTCGTTTCAATTCCCAAAGTTTTTCAGGAGTAAATGTCTGTTGTTGCCCAAAAACAAAAGGAGCAACCAGCAATAATAAACCACTTGTAATTTTCTGTAAATTCATTTGTTGTTTCTTTATGAAAAAGTGAAAATATAAAAAATTTGTCATGATTTGGCGGATATAAAGGATAAAAGATGGATTATTGAGTTTTATATCAATTTAAAGAGTGGATCTTTTATTTCATAATTATCTATTTGGATTAAATGGAAATTTCAATCAAATCGGTCAACGCTATTTAATGAAGTACATAATTCGTAATTCGTAATTGAAAATTCGTATTTTCTTATTGATTATAATTAGTATCTTTGCTAACCTAAAAAACATTAAATTATGTCACACTCAATAAAGCCCGGTGTTGCAACGGGAGACGAAGTTCAGAATATATTTAAGCATGCGAAGGAAAATAACTACGCATTACCAGCTGTTAACGTTGTAAGTTCAAGTACAATTAATGCTTGTTTAGAAACTGCAGCAAAAGTTAATGGACCTATTATCATTCAATTTTCGAATGGTGGAGGAATATTTAATGCTGGAAAATCGCTTTCTAACGCGAATGAACAAGCTTCAATTGCAGGAAGTATTGCAGGAGCGCGTCACATTCATTTGATGGCAGAATTATATGGTGCTACCGTGATTTTACATACAGATCACGCTGCTAGAAAGGTATTGCCATGGATTGATGGTTTGTTGGATGCAAGTGAAGAAGAGTTCGAAAGAACTGGAAAACCTTTGTTTAGCTCACACATGATTGATTTATCTGATGAACCACTAGAGGAAAATATTGCAACTTGTAAAAAGTACCTTGAGCGCATGAGCAAAATTGGTATGACGTTGGAAATTGAGTTGGGAATTACAGGAGGTGAGGAAGATGGTGTTGATAATAGCGACGTAGATGTTTCAAAATTATATACACAGCCTGAAGAAGTGGCTTATGCTTATGAAGAATTATTGAAAATCAGCGATAAATTTACAATTGCTGCTGCTTTTGGTAATGTTCATGGTGTTTATCGTCCTGGAAATGTAGTTTTGACGCCAAAAATTTTGAAAAATTCTCAAGAACATATTCAAGAGAAATTTAAAACAGGCCCTAACCCAGTAGATTTCGTTTTTCATGGTGGATCAGGTTCCTCAGTTGAAGAAATTCGTGAAGGAATTAGCTACGGTGTAATTAAAATGAACTTGGATACAGATATGCAATATGCATTCAACGAAGGTGTTCGTGATTACATGGTGAAATACAATGATTATTTGAATTCACAAATTGGAAATCCAGAAGGAGATAATTTACCAAATAAAAAGTATTACGACCCACGTAAATGGTTAAGAGAAGGAGAGACCGCTTTTGTTAAAAGATTGACGAAATCATTCGAAGATTTAAACAATATCGATACCTTATAAAGACTTATTTAAAAATATCACTAGCTTAGTGATGAAAAAATAGAAATTAATGGTTTGGTTTAAGAGAAAATTAGAAGGAATTCAGACATCAACAAAGGACAAGAAGGAAACCCCAGAAGGTTTGTGGTATAAATGTCCAAAGTGTCAAACTGTAGTTACAACAGAAGATCATATTGTAAACTTCTTTATTTGTGAGCGCTGTAGTTTCCATGAACGTATTGGTTCGGAGGAGTACTTTCAACTCTTTTTTGACGATGCGAAATACAAAGAAATCGATAAGAAATTAAAGTCTGGTGATCCACTAGAGTTTGAGGACACAAAAAAATATGTTGAACGCATAAAGCAAACACAGAAAAAGACAGGTCTATCTGATGCGATTCGTACAGCTTACGGAAAAATCGACGGACAGGATTTTGTTATTGCAGCAATGGACTTTAGTTTTATTGGAGGTTCATTAGGGTCTGTAATGGGAGAGAAAATCGCTAGAGCAATAGATCAAGCAATTAAAATGCAAGCACCATTCATGATTATTTCAAAGTCTGGTGGAGCAAGAATGATGGAAGCTGGACTTTCATTAATGCAAATGGCAAAAGTGAGCGCTAAGTTGAACCAATTATCTGATCAGAAATTACCATACATTTCATTATTGACAGACCCAACAACTGGAGGTGTTACTGCTTCATTCGCAATGTTAGGAGACATCAATATTGCTGAACCTAATGCTTTAATTGCATTTGCCGGACCACGTGTGGTTAAAGAAACAATCGGAAGAGAATTACCTTTAGGATTCCAACGTTCAGAATTTGTTTTGGAGCATGGTTTCCTGGATTACATCGTTGATAGACATAACTTAAGAACTGAAGTTTCTAAGTCTGTTAGAATGTTTATGAATTAGAAAGTAAGATACAATATTTTAAAAAGCCTTCATTATTCGTAATGGAGGCTTTTTTCTTTGGTTTTTATCCTAATCTAACTCCAATTAATTACGAATATTTTGACCTAAAAAGTGTTTTTTTTGTCAAAATGAGTGTTAACTCTGAGTGAATCACGTTTTATTTTTAAAAATAATTCACATTGAAAAGGATTTTATTTTAGTTCAGCCGAAAGAATGTAATTTCCGACTAAACCGACTATAATCAAGGTCAATTAAATAGTTTTATCGACAAGTAGTGAATATTATTTAGACTCATTTTCAATAGTTATTTTTACTCCGCTAAATTCAGGACATATTTATCTTAATCCTCCTGTGTTATTGTGTGTTGTTGGTTTTTTTCTCTATATTTAAAAGGAAATATTACTATTTCTTTGATGGTAAAACTATTAAATATGAAAAAAGCTATTAAAATAAACTTTCTGATTCGCTAATATAATGTCTTACTAAATTGGTTGCGATTCAAAATAAATATATCTAGTAAAACAAATGTCCTTATTGTATGTATGGGACTTATTTTCGTCATTTCAAATGGAAATTCACTTTTTGCACAAGCATGCACAAGCAATTCTCCAGGGACGTACGGTATTAATAAATGGAATGCTCATGTTTATAAGCACAATGGAAGTGGAAGTCCAGCAGTTACGAATCCTTTTGTAGATTATTTAGGTTCTTATACAGAAACCGAAATTTTTGATAGAAATTGGGGATCTGGAAGCCCGGATTGTGCAACAAACAATAATTTTGGTGTTCGCTTTAAAATGAGGAAAAATTTTCCTTGTGGAAAATACACCTTTACTATTGGTGGTGATGATGGAATGCGTTTAAGTATTGATGGCGGTGCAACTTGGCTAATTGGAAATTGGGCAGACCATAGTTATGGAACTGTTAGCTCTGCGCAAATACAATTAGGTGGAGATAAAGACTTAGTTTTAGAATTCTATGAAAGGAGTAGTTCAGCAAGAGTTTCTTTCAAATATATTTATACGCCACTTCCTAATTTAGCGGGTCTTAATGCAGGGAGTGATGTCGAAATTTGTTCAGGAGAAAGTGTTGTTTTAAATGGAACAGGAATTGACAATGTTTTATTTAGTGAAGATTTTGAAAGTTATAACACTATTTCACCATTAAGTACAAATGGTGCGGGGTGGAGATATTCTACTGTTACTTCTTCTGTATGGAATTGGCAAATTGAAAATAGTTGTGGCTCAAAAACCCTGAATATGTTCGATAGTTATGGAATGGATTGTGACTATGCTTGGAATGATGACGGGGATAAAATTGCTTGGTACGGAACTTCTTTTAATACTTCTTCTGGAAATGCTGTAATGGATTTTAGATGGAAAGCCCAAGGAGAGGAATCTGGAGGTACAATTTATGATTATGGTAATGTAGTTTACTCAACCAATGGTGGAAGTAGCTGGACTAATTTGCCTACGAAATACTATAGCAAATCAAGTTGGCAATCCGTCGTTGGACTTAACCAATCATTTAGGCAATGTACTTGCGACCATTACAGATAGAAAAGTTTATAATTCAACAGATGGATATTACGAGCCAGTAATTACCATGAAAGCCGATTACTACGCATTTGGAATGTTGA